>Ga0164295_10000017_pt1 | contig 212224 bp, 186 predicted proteins | sample GEODES006metaG_FD_111798 | JGI IMG/M metagenome (GOLD analysis project Ga0164295, IMG submission 111798) | Oligotrophic lake water microbial communities from Sparkling Lake, Wisconsin, USA - GEODES006 metaG | ecosystem: Environmental > Aquatic > Freshwater > Lake | place: USA: Sparkling Lake...
GGTCCCAGTCCCCATCGCTCAACACCAAACGATCCATCACACCCAAGACCGCCTCCCAAAAAGCAGTCTTGAATCACGCTTCGGCCCGGATGGGAATCCTTAGAGTCCACAGAACCTAGGGCGGGGACATCTCTGCAGAGGGGTTCTGACGTAGGTTTCAGAGTTATTTTACCCGTTCTGGTGTCTATTCTGACCGGTGAACGCCCAACACCTTTCTTCGGTCCACCAGACCGCTCTGGTAGCCTTCTATCGCCGGGCTTATGGCGATCAGCTGGCCATCCGGCTGGCGAGCATCTTGTTGCTCAGCGGCATCACGGTCTATCTGGATGTCTGGCCATGGGCATGGGCGGCCGTTTGGGCGCTCGGCTATCTGGGCGGCGAGCTTGCCATCATCGCCTGGTGGCGACACGCGCAGTCGGCCATGCCCACCGCCGACAAGACCGGTTTTGACCGGTTGCATGCCCAGCTGATCGGGCTGTCGGCAGGGGTCAGCGCCTATGCGGCCATCCCCTGTTTCTTCACCCTGGGCGGACCGCCTGCCGCCCAGATTGTGGGGGTGCTGATCGCGGCCGGCATCCTGTTGATCATTGCAGCCCAGCATAGCTTGCAGCGCCGCATGTTCCTGGCTACGGCCCCGGTCGGGGCCCTGGCATTGTTGTGGAATCTCCACGCGCTGGGTGAAGGCCCGAATTCCTGGCTCTTCGTCGCCCTGGGGGTCGGCCTGATCGCCAATGCGCGATACCTTCAGGTTGGTAACGCCAGCGCCTTCCAGGACCTGATCCAGCACAAGTTTGACGCTGACCTTGCCCTAAGCCGGTCACAGGAGAGTCAAGCCCTCTACCGGCTGCTGGCTGACAACCAGAGCGACATGATCGCCCTCTGGAAGCCGGATGGCAGCCCGATCTACAGCACGCCTTCGGTGGTTCGCGCCTTTGGCTATACGCTCAAGGAGCGGGCGCAGTTGCCGGAGTTCATCAACCTGCATCCCGAAGACGCCGAAGCGGTTGCGCACATCTTCAAGAGTCTGAAACCGGAAGACGGCGTGTGCTCCATGGATTATCGCATGTTCCACAAGGACGGTTCGGTTGTCTGGGTGGATGGCACCTTCCAACGACTGGCCGATGGCACTGACCGGATGCTCTCCACGGGCAGGGTATCGACCGAGCGCAAGCAACTGCAGCAAGAACTGCATGAAGCGCTGGACAGGGCCAAGGCGGCGCTCAAGGCGAAGTCCGACTTCCTGGCCAATATGACGCACGAGCTGCGCACGCCCCTGACCGCCATCGTGGGCTTCTCCAGCCTGATGAAGGCGGCCGAAGACCTCAACCCGCGTCACGCGCGGCAGATGGGCATCATCCACGACGCCAGCGAGAATCTGCTCACCGTCGTCAATGATGTCCTGGATTTCTCGCGACTTGAGGCTGGCGCCGTCGAGCTGGACGCCCATCCGTTTGACCCCCTGGCCATGGCAAGGTCCACCCTGGCGCTGCTGGCCAGCCAGGCGGAGGCCAAGGGCATTGTCCTGTCGGTACAGTCTGAAGGCGCCGATGGCGTGCTGCTGGGCGACGGGGCCCGGCTGCGTCAGGTCCTGACCAATCTGATCTCCAACGCGGTGAAGTTCACCGCCTCCGGCCAGATCCTGGTCACTGTCCGGCAGACCCTGGCCGGCGACCAGCGGCGACTGCGCATTGCAGTCCGTGACTCGGGCATCGGCATTTCACCGGATCAACTGGGCGGAATCTTCGGGCGGTTCACCCAGGCCGATGCCTCGGTGTCGCGGCGCTATGGTGGCACCGGCCTTGGCCTGGCCATCTCCCGCCTGATCGTCGAGGCGATGGACGGCCAGATCGACGTGGAAAGCCAGCCCGGGGAAGGATCGACCTTCTGGTTTGAAGTGGTCATGCCGCCGGCAGATATGGTTCTGAGGGAAGACCCGGAACACGGGCCCAAGCCGGAGATGGGCCATGCCCTCCGACTGCTGGTGGTCGACGACAATTCGGTCAACCGCGAACTGGTTTGCGCCCTGCTGCAGCCCTTCGATGTCGAGATCGAAACGGCCTGCGACGGGGTCGAAGCCGTCGAGGCCGCAGCCCGGACAGATTTTGATCTGATCCTGATGGACCTTCAGATGCCCAACATGGACGGCCTGACGGCGACGCAGCATATTCGCGCCGCCACCCCGCCTGGCCAGCGTCGCACCCCGATCGTCGCCCTGACCGCCAATGTCCTGCCGGAACAGATCGCTCGCTGCCTCGAGGCCGGGATGGATGATCATCTGGGAAAGCCGATCCACCCCGAACAGCTGGTCAACACTATCAGCCGCTGGGCGACCGGCGATGCGGCGGAAGAAGACGACACGGCCAGCGCCTTGATGGCGGGCTGATCGACAACACCCACGACGGCGCGGAAGCCGGGGCTTCAGGGCGCCAGTCCCATGAATCCTTCCCCAATCCGGCCCTCCGGGCCGGCGCAGCAACCTCTAAGCTCCGCGTCAATGCCCCAGCGGGGGCAGGCCGCAGAGGTCGCGGACGGCGGTCCAGCTGAGCCGGTGGGCGGGGCAGGGGCCCAGGCGTTGCAGAGCGTCGCGATGGGCCTTTGCGCCATAGCCCTTGTGGCGGGCAAAACCGTAGCCTGGATGGGCCAGGTCCAGCGCGACCATCACCCGGTCCCTGGCCGTCTTGGCCAGGATAGAGGCGGCGGCGATGGAAGCGGACAGGCCGTCGCCCCCTACAACGGTCTGGACCGGGCAGGGCAGGGCGAACCGGTAGTTTCCGTCCACCAGGGCGTGATCCGGCGCCGGGTCGAGCGCCAGGACGGCGCGGCGCATGGCCAGGCCTGCCGCCTGCAGGATGTTCAATTCGGCGATTTCCTCAACGCTGGCGAAGGCAACGGCCCAGCAGACGGCCGAGGCCTTGATTTCTGTTTCAAGCTGTTCCCGCCTGCGGGCGGTCAGGACCTTGGAGTCGTCCAGGCCCGCCGGCAGGGGGCGGGAGGGATCCAGGATCACTGCCGCCGCGCTGACCGGCCCGGCCAGAGGCCCTCGGCCGGCCTCGTCCACCCCGCAGACCCGGCCCTGGCAGGCGCGCTCCAGCGCCAGGTCAGGCATGGGCTGGATGGGCGCACTGGCCATGGCGGAAACAGGTTGTCAGGTGGTCGTCGACCATGCCCACGGCCTGCATGAAGGCATAGACGATCACCGGCCCTGTGAACTTGAAGCCCTTTGCCTTGAGGGCCTTTGCCATGGCCTCGGCCTGGAGCGTCTTGACCGGGACATCCTGGAAGGCTGACCAGCGGTTCTGGATGGGCGCGCCATCGACGAAGTCCCAGAGGAAGGCGCTGAAATCCTCGCCCCGTTCGCGCATGTCCAGCCAAAGCCGGGCGCCGTTGATGGCCATGTCGATCTTGGCGTTGGAGCGGACGATCCCGGCATTCGTCATGAGCCGTGCGCGGTCGGCGTCGCCGTAGCGGGCGATCTTTTCCGGATCAAATCCGTCGAAGGCGGCGCTGAAGGCCTCCCGCTTCTTGAGGATGGTGATCCAGGACAGGCCGGCCTGGAACCCGTCCAGGACCAGCTTTTCCCACAGGGCGCGGGGGTCATATTCGGGCACACCCCATTCGGTGTCGTGATAGTCCAGATAGATCTGGTCCTTGGTCCCCGGCCAGGGACAGCGAATCAGGGTCTCGGTCATTGGACAAGCTTAACATGCGCCCAGATCTGCGGGTCCCTTGCCCAGTGTCGGACTTCCCTTTTGCGGGAGTCCCCTTTTCGGAGGTGGCTGTGACCGGCAAGACTTGGAAGACCGCGCGGGGCGGTGACAGGAAGCGGGCGGCATGCGGCTGATCTTGGCCTTACGGGTTTCTGTACTGGCCGGGCTGCTGGCGCTGGCGGGCGTCGGCGCCGCATCCGCCGCGCCGCCGGCCTCGATGCAGGACATGATGGCGGCGGCGGAACGCCAGGATGTGGCGGCCCTGTCCGAAGGCTGGAACGCGCCGGCCATGGTGGCGCCCATCCGGGCCATCGGGCCAGAAGTCATCATTGAATACTATCTTGCCATCGGCCGGGCCCTTGACCGGGCCGGCCGTCCGGACCTGGCTCGCGAGCCCTATGGCCGGGCCATCGCCGAGATGATCAATCTGCGCGGACGCTGGCACGTCTCCCTGATCGATGGCTACCGCCTGCTGGGCGAAGCGGCTGGCCGCGCGGGACGCAATGACGAGGCCTCCGCCGCCCTTGGCCGGGCGGAGGCCATCGCCCGCCAGACCTTCGGACCAGACGCCCCCGAGACCCGGGACCTGGTCCAGGCCCGGGCCCGCTACCGGACGGTCCTTGGGTTCCGGTCTGCGCCTACCGACCTACCGCAAGCTCCGCCGCCGCCCTCTGCCCCCGCGCCGTGGAAGCTGGTCGATGTCTATTATGCGGCCGAGCGCAAGGCGACCGGATCGACCATGCCATCCCGGTTCTATTCCGGCGAGCGGGGGTCCATGACCTATGGCAAGGCCGTCGTCAGCGTGCCGGCCAAGCGGGCGGTGGGCGAGATCCCCATGCCGTCGGTCTTCAAGCTGGAATTCAAGGTCGACCCGGAGAAGCACTTCATCCTGACCTCTGTCGGACCGATCGACAGCCGCGAGGGGTTTCTGGGGGCGGTCGGCGGCGCGGTTGGCCGGTCGCGGGAAAAGGAGGCCTTTGTCTTCGTCCCGGGCTTCAACACCAGCTTTGAAGGCGGAGTCCTGCGCACGGCGCAGCTGGCGGCCGACCTGCAGTTCGATGGCGCCCCGATCCTCTACAGCTGGCCGTCACGCGGCGATCTGTTCGGCTATGGCGTAGACGCCCGTGAGGCCGACAGCGAGCCACAGGCGGACGCCCTGGCGGCTTTCCTCGAGGATGTGGCCAGGCGCACGGGCGCCGAGCGGATCACCCTGGTGGCCCACTCCATGGGCAATCGGGTGCTGCTGAATGCCCTCAGCCGGATGATCCCCAGCCGGTCTGACGGTCGTCCGAGGTTCGACGAGGTGGTGCTGGCGGCGCCGGATGTCGGGGTCGACCGCTTCTCCGAGCTCTGGCCGCAGGTCCGCCAGGCGGGCGGCCGATTCACCCTCTACGCCTCACGGCGGGACAAGGCGCTGCAGCTGTCGGCCGAGCTGAACGGCATGCGCAGGCTGGGCGACGCCAATCCGCTCTTTGTCGATCCGGGCCTGGACAGTATCGACACCACGGCGGCGAGCGGCGGCCTGATCGGACATGACGACTTTGCCGGCACCGCCCTGGATGACTTCCGGGCCGTGGTCTGGCTCAGCCTGGCGCCCAGCCGGCGCTGTGTCCTGCAGCCCGGGGATTCAGACGGCCGCTGGTGGCTGTTCGGCGGCGCCTGCCCGGTCGAGGATTTCCGCAACGCCACGGCGGCTGTGCGGATCGCCGGGGACGCCAAGATCGCCCGCGACAGCCTGGAACGGGAAATCACCACGGCCCAGGGCCCGGCCCGCGACGCCCTCAGCCGGCTGAAGGCGGCTCTGCTGCTGATCGTGGGAAACTAGCCTTGCTCGGCAATCTTGTGGCGCTCGGCAGATGACTTCTGGCAGGCGGCGTTCGATACTATTGCAGACAGCGAACCAGACCGCCCGCCAGACCAGGCGCAGGATCGGCCTGGCGCCCGGGAGGACCAGATGACCTACGCACCGCCCCTGCGGGCCTATTACGATGCCGACAGCCACATCATGGAACTGCCGGATTTCCTGAAACGCTATGCCGATCCGGCCTTGAGGGACGAGATCCCGGAGGTCAGCTATTCGGCCTCGATCGTCACCGATGAAGAGGTGGCGGTGATCATGGCCCAGGGCGGCCGGCATTCCGATGAGCATGTGGCGGCCCAGATCGCGCTTGGCGACCGGCTGATCGAGTCGTCCAAGGAAATCCAGGCCCTGGGCGCCTTCAACAGCGGTGACCGCTCCACGGCCATGGACCTTCTCGGATTTCGCAAGCAGCTGGTCTTTGCGACTCACAGCGTCGCTATGCCGTTTTCGCCCAGCTCGCGGCTCGAGCCCCGGCTGCGCTATGGCGCGGCCCGAGCCCACAACCGCCACATGGCCGATTTCTGCCGGACCGATGACCGCCTGATGGGGGTTGCGGTGATCCCGCTGGATGATCCGGCCCTGGCCATGGCCGAGCTGGACTGGGTGTTGACCACTGGCCTGAAGGCCGTCTGGGTGCCGCATCGGCCCTGCGGCGACCGCTCGCCCGGCCATGTGGACCTGGATCCCTTCTGGGCGCGGCTGGCCGAGAGCGGCCTGCCGTTCCTGTTGCACGTCGGCGGCGCGCCCCTGCAGCTGGCCAAGGCCTGGATGAACAACGGACGCCCCCCGACCAAGGATTGGCTGGGCGGCGGTGAAAACCTGCGCACCAAGGATGTCGCTCTGTTGCATGAAGGGCCGGAAGCCTTCCTGACCATGATGGTGCTGGACGGTGTGCTGGAGCGCCATCCGGGCCTGCGCGGCGCCAGTGTCGAGCTGGGCGCCGGCTGGGTTCCCGAACTGCTGCGACGGCTGGACTGGGTGGTGAAACACTGGAGCCGCAATGACGCCAACCTGCAGGGCCTGTCGCGGACGCCGTCGGAGCAGATCACCGCTCAGCTGGCCTTCACGCCATTCGTCTTCGAGGAGGTGGGCCTGTTCATCGACCAGTCCAATCCGGACCTCTATCTGTTTTCCAGCGACTATCCGCACATCGAAGGGGGCCGAAATCCCATCGCCCGGTTCGAGACGGCCCTGGGCGGTCGCAGCGAGGCGGTGCGGGACCGGTTCTATGCGGAGAACTTCCTGCGGATCTTCCCGGAGGCCAGGGTGGATGGGCCGGCCTTGAGCCGACTGACAGCCTGAACGCTACTGGATTGACCGCGCCAGGTTTTTTGCGGCAACCGTCCGACACACACCTTACCGCATCGCGGCTACGGGCCGCGCAGGAGAACGAAAAGTCATGAATCCCAAGGCCGAGTTCGACATCATCGTCTATGGCGCCACCGGCTTTACCGGCCGCCTGGTCGCCGAGCATCTGGCGGCGCGTTACGGCGTGGGCGGAGAAGTCAAATGGGCCATGGCCGGACGCAGCGCTGACAAGCTGGTCCAGGTGCGGGACGAGATCGGGGCGCCGGCGGATACGCCGCTGATCGTCGCCGATGCGGGGGACGCGGCGTCCGTGGCGGCCATGGTCGCCCGGACTCGCTGCATCCTGACCACGGTCGGGCCCTATCAGCTTTACGGCTCTGACCTGGTGGCCGCCTGCGCCGCCGCCGGGACCGACTATCTGGACCTGTCGGGCGAGCCGACCTGGATGTCCCAGATGATTGCGGCGCATCACGCGGCGGCCCAGGCCTCCGGCGCCCGCATCCTGTTTTCCTGCGGGTTCGATTCCATTCCTTTCGAGCTGGGTGTCTATTTCGTGGAACAGATCGCAACGGCCCGGCTGGGCGGACCGGTCCCGCGGGTCAAAGGCCGGGTTCGGGCCATGAAGGGTGGGCTGTCCGGCGGTACCGCGGCCAGCGGCGCCGCCACCATGGCCGCGATCCAGAAGGATCCGGCCCTGCTGGGGGTGATGATCAACCCCTTTTCCCTGACCCCCGGTTTTCAGGGTCCCGAACAGCCCCGGGGCGACAAGGCCCATCTGGACGAGGACCTGGGCCAGGAAGTCGGCCCCTTCATGATGGCGACGATCAATACCAAGAATGTCCATCGCTCCAACCTGTTGCAGGGCCACGCCTATGGCGCCGACTTCACCTATGACGAGATGGCGGTGGTGATCCCGGGGGCGGCGACCGAATTCACCAGCCTGGGCGGCGCCGGCGGCCCGCAGCCGGGCGAGGGGCCCAGCAAGGAAGAGCGGGACACGGGTTTCTACGACCTGTTGTTCATCGCGACTGCCGCCGATGGCCGTCAGGTTCGGGGATCGGTCTTTGGCGACCGGGACCCGGGCTATGGCTCGACCTCCAAGATCATCGCCGAAACGGCCATCTGTCTGGTTCACGAGGCTCCGGACGTCGCCGGCGGCATCTGGACCCCGGGTGCGGCTCTGGGCGACCGGCTGGTCAAGCGACTGGCGGACCGGGCCGGACTGAGCTTTAAGGACGAGACGCTCTAGGTCCGGACCAAACCGGCCAGAGGCTGCCACGGGAGGAAGCATCATGTCCGGGTCGGACCAAGATCAATCGGCGTCAGCCGCCAACCAGTTCGATGTCGTGATCGTCGGCGCGGGCTTTTCCGGCCTGTACCTGCTGCACCGCATGCGCGGGCTGGGACTGTCGGCCTGTGTGCTGGAGGCCGGATCCGGTGTTGGCGGCACCTGGTACTGGAACCGCTATCCGGGCGCCCGGGTCGATGTCGAAAGCCAGGAATATTCCTATTCCTTTTCCGAAGACCTTCAGGATGAATGGCGCTGGACCGAGCGCTATGCCGCCCAGCCCGAACTGCTGGACTATCTGAACCACGTGGCCGACCGGTTCGACCTGCGTCGCGATATCCGGCTCGACACCCGGGTGACCTCGGCCGTGTTTGACGAGGCCGGCGCGAACTGGACAGTGACGACGGAGGCCGGCGATGCGCTCCGGGCCCGTTACTGCATCATGGCTACCGGATGCCTGTCCGTGCCCAATGAACCGTCCTTTCCGGGACTGGAACAGTTCAAGGGACCGACCTATCACACCGGCCGCTGGCCCCATGAGGGCGTGGACTTCACCGGTCAGAGAGTCGGGGTGATTGGCACAGGGTCCTCGGCTATCCAGTCCATGCCGCAGATCGCCAGACAGGCCGCCCATCTGCATGCCTTTCAGCGTACGCCCAATTTCAGCGTGCCGGCTCATAACGGCCCCATTGATCCGGCGGTCGTCGCCGACTGGAAGGCCAACCGGGCAGACTACCGCCAGCAGGCCCGGATGTCCGGGGCCGGGATTGTCGCCATTGTGCCGACAGAGACGCTCGCCCTGTCGGTTCCGGAGGACGAGCGGCAGGCGGTATTCGAGGATCGCTGGGCCCGGGGCGGGTTCTCGGTGGGGGCCGCCTTTGCCGATATCAGCATCGACCTGGAGGCGAACGCCACGGCTGCGGCTTTTGTCGGCGGCAAGATCCGGCAGATCGTCAAGGATCCGGAGGTCGCTGAGAAGCTGATTCCAAAGGACTATCCTTTCGGTACCAAGCGCCTCTGCGTCGACACTGGCTATTACGAGATGTTCAACCGGGACAATGTGACCCTGGTGGACATCTCCCAGGCGCCGATTGTGACCCTGACTCCCACCGGACTGAAGACGGCCGACGCAGACTATGAGTTCGACAGCTTGGTCTTCGCCATCGGCTTTGACGCCATGACCGGCGCCCTGGGCCGGATCGACATCCGGGGCCGGGGCGGCCGGAGCCTGAAGGACAAATGGTCCGACGGTCCCCGTACCTATCTGGGTCTGATGACGGCGGGCTTCCCCAACCTGTTCATGGTGACAGGCCCGGGCAGCCCTTCGGTGCTGTCAAACATGGTAGTGTCGATCGAGCAGCATGTGGACTGGATCACGGACTGCATCGATTACCTGAACGGACGACAACTGGGCGCCATCGAGGCCACGGGCGAGGCCGAGGATGCGTGGGTGGCCCATGTCAACGAGGTGGCGGATACGACCCTCTATCCGCTGGCGAAGTCCTGGTATCTGGGTGCCAACGTGCCCGGAAAACCCCGGGTCTTCATGCCCTATGTCGGCGGGGTCGGCCCCTATCGCGAGAAGTGCGACGAGGTGGCGGCCAGGGGTTACGAGGGCTTTGCCCTCAGTTCGGTCTGAAGGCTCAAAAAAGTCCCGCCCGGAGAGGATCAACCTCCGCCGGGCGGGCAAATGTAGCGACCTTCGAGGATCAGGCCGCGACGGATGTCCGGGCCAGGGCGCACTGCGACCAGATCTCGGACAGGGCTTCGACAAGATGCTCGATGTCTGCGTCCGAATGGACAGGTGAGGGGGTCACCCTCAGCCGCTCGGTGCCCTTGGGAACCGTCGGATAATTGATCGGCTGGACATAGATGCCGTGGTTGTCCATCAGCCAGTCGCTGATCATCTTGCACTTGATGGGGTCGCCAACCATCACCGGGATGATGTGGCTGTCGTTGTCCATCATCGGAATACCGATGGCGCCCAGGCGCGCGCGCACCCGGGCGACACGGTCCTTGTGCCGGGCCCGCTCCAGCTCGCTGGATTTCAGATGCCGCACGCTGGCGGCTGCGCCGGCGGCGACAGCGGGGGGCAGGGCGGTCGTGAAGATGAATCCTGACGCAAAGCTGCGCACGAAGTCGCAGAGGGCGGCCGAGGCGGCGATGTACCCGCCGACCACACCAAAGGCCTTGCCAAGGGTGCCCTCGATGACGGTCAGCCGGTCCATGAGGCCTTCGCGTTCGGCGACCCCGCCGCCCCGGGGACCATAGAGGCCAACGCCGTGGACTTCGTCGAGATAGGTCATGGCGCCGTACTTGTCTGCCACGTCGCAGATTTCCTTGATCGGCGCGATGTCGCCATCCATCGAGTAGACGGACTCGAACGCCACCAGCTTGGGCCGCGACGGATCAATGGCGGCCAGCAACTGTTCCAGATGGGCCGTGTCGTTGTGACGGAAGACCTGGCATTCGGCGCGGCTGTGGCGGATACCCTCGATCATCGAGGCATGGTTCAGGGAGTCTGACAGGACGACGCAGTTGGGGAGGCGCGCCGCCAGGGTGCCGAGGGCCGCCCAGTTGGACACATAGCCGGAGGTGAAGAGCAGGGCCGCTTCCTTGCCATGCAGGTCGGCCAGTTCGCGTTCCAGCAGGACGTGATGATGGTTGGTGCCGGAGATGTTGCGGGTCCCGCCGGCGCCGGCGCCGCACTGGTCCAGGGCCGCATGCATGGCCGACAGCACGTGTGGGCTCTGGCCCATGCCGAGATAGTCGTTGGAGCACCATACGGTGACCTCACCAATCCCGCCGTCAGCGTACCTTGCGGCCTTGGGGAAGGCGCCCCGCTTGCGCTCGAGCTCCGCAAAAACGCGGTAGTTGCCCTCGTTCCGGAGCGCCTGCAGCTGGTCGTCAAAGAAAGCTTGGTAGTCCATTTTGGCCTCCCCCTTGGTGGTCCATTTCTTATTGGTCATTGCTCGGGTTTCCCCAGAGGTTCGAGTACGGCCTGAAGGGCCGGTTTTTGTTTCTCGCCCAGGGCCCAGCCCCAGAGGGCCTGGTCGGGCGAGTACAGAATCAGAAATCCGTGTTCCAGCAGGCCCAGGGCCGCCAGTCCGAACATCAGGGCATAGCCCACGTCGCCGGCGCCATCCGCCTCCAGGGCGGCCACGCCCAGCAGGCCGGTGACCACAGTCGACAGGATCAGCGACACCGGGAGCAGGGCGTTGAAGCGCGCACGCCGGAAATAGCTCTTCAGATAGACAAGGCTCTCCGGCAGCAGCGACACCGGCGGATTGGGCACGCCCAGGAACAGGTTCAGCTTGGTGCTGAGCCGCATGCCCAGCAGCAGCAGATAGGTCAGGGTTCCGGTCTGGTTGGGTTGATCCCAGGTCAGGGCGACAAACAGCAGCGCTGTGCCGAACAGGGCCAACTCGTGATGGATCAGGGTCTCGGCCGAGACGATGAACCGCCGCCAGCCCCGGGCCTCGGGAGGGCAGGCCGTGCGGCGCGGGCCGGTCAGCTTGCCCATCAGGAAGCTCATCTCATGCCAGCCCCAGACCGTCAGGGCGCAACCGAAGGCAAGATAGGAGGCCATGGCCGTATCCTGCCGGGCGGTGATCGCAAGGCCGGCCAGGGCGAGGACCGTCAGGGGCGCAGTCAGCAACAGGCTCCAGCCGAAGCTGGCGCGCGGCAGGCGCACCAGCCACAGGATCACGCCTGTGCTGACCCACCAGAGCAGCAGGGCGACCAACAGGGGCTGAAGGATCTGCGCCATCCGCTCGCTACCAGGCCGGAGCCAGGCGGATATTGGCCGGCGGCGTGTTGCGGTCGACGGGCATCAGATAGAGGGCCGCCAGGTTGCCTGCGATCTTCAGGGCCAGGCCCAGCCGCTTGACGCCGCTGAACAGACCGCCCTGATCCCTGGCTTCTCCCATGGCCTCGGCGCTGCGCCGGACGGTTTCCATGCGCCTGCGGAAGGCGGGATCATCGGTGCGCAGAACGACCGGGAAGACCTGCTTGCTGATTTCCGAGGTGATCCGGAAGACGTCGTAGTCATAGGCCGTGGGATCAACGCCCAGGGCCCGGTGGAACGCCGGACGGGTATGGTCGCGAACATACATGGTCGCATAGACCGACAGCAGGAAGAACCGGATCCACCAGACATTCCCGCCGGTCAGCAGCCTGGGATCGGTCCGCAGCAGCAAGGCGAAGGCCTCGCCGTGGCGGAACTCGTCGTTGCACCACTTCTCGAACCATTTGAAGATCGGGTGGAAGCGGTTTTCCGGGTTCTTCTCCAGATGGCGGAAGATCGCGATGTAGCGGGCATAGCCAATCTTTTCAGAAAGATAGACCGCATAGAAGATGAATTTGGGCTTGAAGAAGGTGTACTTCTTGGCCTTGGTCAGGAAGCCTAGGTCCACGCCGATGCCGGCGTCCTTGAGGGTGTCATTTATAAAGCCGGCATGACGGGCCTCGTCGCGGCTCATGTACTTGAAGAGGGCCTTGATGTCCGGGTTCTGAACCCGCTTGGCGATCTCGGCATAGAGGACGCAGCCGGAAAACTCCGAGGTCACGGAGCTGACCAGGAAGTCGGTGAATTCCTTCTTGAGCTCACTCGGCAGGGCGTCGATGACCCCCTCGAACTCGTCTGTCCGCTTGAAATGGCGCTTGTTCACGTCGGCCGCCATCTCGTCCATCAGTTCGTCCCATTCGCGGCGAACCGGGGAAACGTCGATGCGGTCCATGGCTTCGAAGTCGGTGGTGTAGAACCGGGGCGACAGGACCGTGTCCTGCTGGGCCATGGCGGTGGTTTCTTCAGACCGGTTCGCCGCACGCAGGGCCTCGCGGGCCAGGGTCGCCAGGCTTGGAGTGTCGTCCGTGTCGTAGGCCAGAGCGGTCACAGGGTTCTCCTGGGGGTAAAGCTGACTTCGTAAAGTTCGGAGAGTTCAAACCGCGCCGCGAACCGTGTCCAGGCGCGCTCCAGCAGGTTTGCGCGCTCCAGGGTCGCAGGTCTGCGGAAGGTCTGGCGCTGGCCGAAGGGCACATGGATGGGTTCGCCATGGACCAGCACCCGGTCGCCGGGACGGATCAATGGATCGCCATCCAGCGAAACATGGGCATGCAGGCTGTCTTCGGAATGCTCCACCTCTATGGTGCAGGCGGTCTGGAGACTCCGGCTCATGCGCCCGTTCCGGTCGACGCCAGCATGTCCTTGAAGGCCTGACGGTTATCGGGCCCAAAGGCATTGAGATTGAGAGAGCGGCGGGTCGCCATGTCTTCAAGGGTCAGCCGTCCATCTGACCATTCGGTCAGCCGGAAGGCCGGACCCTTGCCGATGCCCCGGGCCTTGCGGTCCCGGACCAGGCTGCGGACGACACCGCGGACGAATCCGCCGGTCGCCGGCTCTATGACCTGTTCGGGTCCGTCCGCCGCCGTCACGATCACGCCGCCGTCAGGGCGATCCTCGAAGCGCAGGTCGGCCGTTCGCAGGGCGGCGGCGGAAGGGGCTGCCGCCTGAGGTGAGCCCACCAGACCCATCCGGGCGCCGCCCACCACCAGCAGAGAGGCGAACACCAGGGTGATCGCCGCTGCCAGCGGAGCTTTTGGGAAGGGTTTGTCGTCTAGGGCGGACATGGGCGCTTTTTCCTGGTCAGGCGACGGCGGCCTGGCCGGCCGAGGGGCCGGCATGAGCCGGGGTTGAACTGCCGCGCTGGGACGCGGCTTCAACAACGAAAGGACGATCTGCTTCGCGGGCGGCGATCTGGACAGCCCGGGTCAGGCGGTCGGCGACGGCGGCTGCGTCGGGGAGCGCACGCATCATCGGTTCTGGGCTCACGAACCGCCAGGGGCGGACATGGGGCCAGAGATGCGGATAGGCGATCTTGGCGTCTCCCAGCAGGGCGATTGGAATGTCGCCATTGCCCTGGGCGTCAAGCTTCAGCCCCGCCGAAGCCACGGCCGCGTAGGGAATGTTGAAGCATTTCGAGAGGGCCACGCCATGGCGAAGCACAAACCGGCGGTTGGTCAGGGTGTAGACCGTCGTCCTTGCGCTGAGCACCGCATAGAGGACCAGCAGGCCAACCCCCACCGACCCGACCGCCAGGGTCAGGGCGGCGTTGCCGATCAGGCTGAGCAGGGGCGCACCGGAGAGCGCGCCATTGACCAGGTTCCAGAGCGCCAGCCCGACAAAATAGATGGCGACCCAGTGGGCGTGGATGCCGGTCCTGGCCAGGACACGCCAATCAGGCGCGCCCTGCCAGAGAATCTGCTCGCCCGGCGGAAGATGGCCGGGCAGGCCGCGGATGGGTTCGTCGTCGTGCTCGTTCACAGCCAGGGCTCCTGACGATCACGGGTGGCGTACAGATGGCCGCCGCCGTAGTAGCCCATCACCCGCTCTTCTTCGTACAGGGTGATCTGGTCGGGGTTCTCCAGGGCGGGAACCTCGGCGAACTGCGAGGCCAGGATCGCGTTGACGCTGACCTGGTTGCGGCCGCCGCTGACGACCGCCATGGTCATGGGCAGCAGGACTTTGCGGCCGGAACCGGCGACCTCTACTTCCAGATAGCGGATCAGGACTTCCGAGCGGTCCACCCAGACATCGCTGATGACGCCGGCCCTGTGGCCGTCGGCGCCCACCACGATCATGCCGCGGGGATCGGGATCTTCCGGGCTGAGGTGGAAATTGGTCGCCACCCGCAACGGCACGATCTTGGGCTGACCTTCCATGGTCAGGTCCGGATAGCGAGGACGCTCGGCGTAACCGCCAGGGCCAATGCCATCCAGCATGGGGTTGCCGGTCGGCTCGATCGGGGCGCCATCCATCGGCGCGCTGCGCCGGGCCGCCAGGGTCCGGGTGTCGCGATTTTCCGGGTTGGGATAGGTCCGGGTCCCGTGGCCGTGGGGGAGGATGAAGGTCTTGGGCGAGGCGGTGAACAGCAGGCCGCCCATCGGCTCCAGCTGGCCGGTAACCTCGTTCTCGAGGGGGTAACCCTCGCGACGGTCTTCCCGGCGCAGATAGAAGATCAGGCCAGCGAAGAAGAGGAAAAAGGCGATGAGGCAGAATTCCGCCACGTCGAAATCACCAAAGAGATACGGGCTGTCCATGTCAGGATTTCCTTTGGACGGGGGTCATGCGGGCAGATCGGCGAGGCCGAACCGTTTGGACTCTGATTGACCATCAGCGTCCGGCGCATAGCGCGCCAGGGGGCCGATGGCCGCCAGAGAGGCGAAAAGCAACGCAATTTCAACGTGGTAAACAACACCATAGGAGGTCGAAGGCGTGGTCATGGCCGGGCCCAACAGGCCGTTGGCCGCCAGGGCCTCGACGAGATCGCGAATCCCGCCGCCGAGAAAGACGGCGATGCCGACGGCCGAGGCCTGAACAGCGCCCCAGGCGCCCAGGGCGATGCCGGAGCGACCGTCCCGCGCCAGGGCCATGGCGGCTGTCAGGGTGCCGACCGAGAAGAGGCCGCCGCCCAGGCCGATGGCGAACACGCCGCAACAGAAGATCGGGGTGGCGTTGAAGGCGCCCGCACAGATGACGGCGGCAAAGGCCAGCACGCCCCAGAGAAGGCCGTGTCCGGCAAGGCGGTGGGGCTCACCGCCCTTGGCCAGGTTGCGGGCGGCGAAGGCCAGACCTGCGAGGGTGCCTGCGGCCCAAAGAGCGGTCAGAGAGGTGGTGGCGCCCACCGAAAGGCCAAGAATCTCGGCGCCATAGGGTTCAAGCAAGACATCCTGCATGCTGAAGGCAGCGGCGCCCAGACCAACCGAAACGAGTAGACGACTGGCGCGGCCGCCCTTCGAAAACTCCGCCCAGGCTTCCCTGAAGCGGGGCTGCGGCCGATCCATGGCAGTCAGGGCCAGGTCCTGGGCTTCCTGTTTCCAGAGGGCGACCATGTTCAGCACAAGGGCCAGAACCGCGGCCCCTTGAACGACGCCCACCAGCTTTACCGGATCGAAATCCCGAAGCAGGAGGCCCATCAGGATGCCGCTGATCAGCATGCCCACCAGCAGCATCACATAGAGCAGGGCGACGACGCGGGGACGGGCCTGTTCCGGCGCGAGATCATTGGCCAGGGCCAGGCCCGCTGTCTGGGTGGTGTGGACCCCTGCGCCGACCAGAAGGAAGGCGACAAGGGCGGCCGCAAGGCCGATCCAGGTCGGGCCGGTCGTGTCTCCCGAGGCGATCAGCAGGGCGAAGGGCATGATGGCCAGGCCGCCGAACTGCATGAGGGAGCCGAACCAGATGAAGGGGCCCCGGCGCCAGCCAAGGTGCGAGCGATGGGTGTCCGATCGAAACCCGATCAGCGCGCGGAATGGCGCAAACAGGAAGGGGATGGCGACCATGACCGCCACCAGGGTGGCTGACACATTCATCTCGACGATCAACACCCGGTTCAGGGTGCCGGTCAGAAGGACCGTGACCATGCCGACAGAGACCTGGAACAGCGACAGACGCAGCAGGCGGCTCAGCGGCAGCTCCGCGGTCGCCGCATCGGCGAACGGCAGCATGGCGGTGAACAACCGCCGCCACTTTTCCGCATTCTGCTGCCGGATGTCGGTCATCGACGAAGCAGCTCCACGGCCTGCGAGGTATAGAATCCGCCGCTGATCCGCCGTCCGCGGCCGACGCCCATGCCTTCGAGGGCGGAAAGGCGCATGGCCAGAGCTTGCAGATTGGCTGGCGCAATGGCCGGCGCCCGGTCCGCCCGGGGGAACAGCTTGCCCATGGCCAGCATCATCATCAGGGGGGCTGTGCGCGGAGTCACGGTGAACAGGATCGAGCCCTCGGTCCGGGCCGACAGGGACGACAGCACTGCGACGATATCGTCGGTGCGATAATGGATCAGGCTGTCCATGGCGACGACATGGTCAAAGGTCCCGAGGGACGGATCCATCATGTCGCCGGCGCGGAAATCGATGGAGCCGCCATTTAGGTCGCGGGGCGCCCGCTCACGGGCGATCTCGATCAGGCTGGCGGAGACATCGATGGCCACCACATGGGCGCCGCGTCTGGCCGCCTCGACGGCAAGGGCCCCGGTGCCGCATCCGGCGTCGAGCAGGCGCAGGCCGGTCATGTCTTCCGGCAGCCAGGACAGCAGGGTGGAGCGCATGCGGTCCCGACCGGCGCGGACCGTGGCGCGGATGCCGCTGACGGGGGCGTCGCTGGTCAGTTGCGCCCAGGCGTCGAGGGCCGTGCGGTCGAAATAGGCTTCGAGCCGGCCGCGATACTGGTCGTAGGTGGCGCTGGTAACGGTCATCAATCGAAACCCAGGAAGTCGAAAATCTCCCGGTCCTTCATCGGCATGGCGTCGATGGGGGTGGTGCCGACCCAGAGGCTGGCAGCCAGCCGCATGTATTCGGCCTTGGCGGCCTCGAGGGCGGGCGAGCCCTCCATCTCGAAAACCACCGACTTCTTCAGCCGGCTGCGGCGAATCTCGTCGAGGTCGGGGAAATGGGCGATCCGTTGCAGGCCGATGGCGGCATTGAACCGGTCGATCTCGTCGGTGTTGGCGCTGCGGTTGGCGATCACGCCGCCCAGACGGACATTGTAGTTCTTTGACTTGGCCTTGATGGCCGCGACGATGCGGTTCATCGCAAAGATCGAGTCGAAGTCGTTGGCCGTGACCACCAGGGCCCGTTCAGCATGTTGCAGGGGAGCGGCGAACCCGCCGCAGACCACGTCGCCCAGCACATCAAAGATCACCACGTCGGTGTCTTCCAGCAGGTGATGCTCCTTCAGGAGCTTGACGGTCTGACCCACCACATAGCCGCCGCAGCCGGTGCCGGCCGGCGGTCCGCCCGCCTCGACGCAGCGCACGCCGTTGAAGCCCTCATAGACATAGTCTTCCGGCCGCAACTCTTCGGAATGGAAGTCCACGGTCTCGAGCACGTCGATCACCGTGGGGACCAGCTTCTTGGTCAGGGTGAAGGTCGAGTCATGCTTGGGGTCGCAGCCGATCTGCAGGACGCGTTTGCCCATCAGGGAAAAGGCGGCAGACAGGTTCGATGAAGTGGTCGACTTGCCGATCCCGCCCTTGCCATAGACGGCGAAGACCTTGGCCGTGCCGATGTTCAGGTTGGGATCCATCTGGACCTGGACGCTGCCGTCCCCATCGGTGGGACGTCGCTTCAGGGTCTGGGGAAGTTCGAGGGTGGTGGTGCTCATGGGTTCCTTCCTGGGGCGATCACGCGGCGGCGGCCGGCGTGAGGCCCTCAAGCCTGTCTTCAAGTTCGTCCCCGGCGCGACGCAGCGCCTCCAGGGTTGCGGCGTCCGGGGACCAGTAATTGCGGTCGGAGGCTTCCAGCAGACGGTTGGCCATGCGGACTGAGGCCTTGGGATTGAGCTTGGCCAGCCGGTCCCGCATCTCGGGGTCCAGAACAAAGGTCTCGCTGATCTGTTGATAGACCCAGGGCTGGACATCGCCCGTCGTGGCCGACCATCCGAGCGTATTGGTGACCTGGGCCTCGATCTGGCGGACGCCTTCGGAGCCATGCTTAAGCTGGCCCTCATACCAGCGGGGGTTCAGGACCCGGGTGCGGGTTTCCAGGGTGACCTGTTCGGCCAGGGTGCGGACCTTGCCTTCGCCCTGGGTCTGGTCGCCGATGTAGATGGAGGCCGCTGACCCCTTGGCCCGCTGGACCGACCGGGCGACCCCGCCGAGGGTGTCGACATAGTGGTCGATGGTGGTGATGCCCAGATCGACCGAGTCGAGGTTCTGATAGGCCAGATCGATCCCGGCCATGGCGCTCTGCAGCAGCTTCTGGTGCTTCATGGGGCGACCCGTCCGGCCATAGGCGAAACCCTTGCGGGCCTCGAAGGCGTCCGCCAGTTCGCTTTCATCGTCCCAGGCGCCGGCGTCGATCAGCTGGTTGACCGAGGCGCCATAGGCGCCCTCGGCATTGGAGAAGACGCGAAGCGAGGCGGTCTCCATGTCGCAGCCCAGCTTTTCCTGATGCTGCAGGGCGCGCTTGCGGATGAAGTTCTGCTCGACCGGTTCATCGGCTGTCGCCGCCAGCCAGGCCGCATCGGCCAGCATCCTGGTCTGAAGGGGCAGCAGATCGCGGAAGATGCCGGAGACGGTGCAGACCACATCGACCCGCGGGCGACCCAGCTCCTGCAGAGAAATCAGCTCGGCGCCGCAGAGGCGTCCATAGCCGTCGAACCGCGGGCGGGCGCCCATCAGGGCCATGGCCTGGGCGATCGGGCCGCCTTCGCTCTTCAGGTTGTCCGTGCCCCAGAGCACGATCGCCATGGATTCCGGGAAGGGCTGACCCTCGGCCATATGCCTGGCCAGAAGCCGCTCGGCCTGGCGGGCGCCGTCGGCCACCGCATAGGCGCTGGGGATCCGGAAGGGATCGAAGCCATGAATGTTGCGGCCGCTGGGCAGGATTTCCGGTGTGCGAAGCAGGTCGCCGCCAGGCGAAGGCCGGACATAGCCGCCATCCAGGGCGGCGATCAGGGCGCTCATCTCGGCATTGGTCGACAGGGAAAGGTTGGTCCTTTCCAGGTCCTGGAACAGGGCCAGGCCTGCAGCATCCGAGGCGAGGCCGCTGAGGCCGAGCGCGGTCCGGGCGCTGGCGCCGCTGACCAGAGCCTCGATCGCGACGCGCAGCGGCTTGGGGCCTTCGCGGGCTTCAGCAATTGCCAGCAGCAGATCGACCCGTTCGGCCGACGAGAAGGCCTCGCCCAGAACATGCAGGCCATTGGGGATCAGGGTCTGTTCCAGCTCCATCAGCCGGCCGGCCAGGTCCTCGACCTGGAGATCGACGGGGCCGTTGATCAGATCGAGGTCCAACGCCGCAGCCGATTCAAGGATCATCGGAGCCAGCTGCTCGCGTTCGGCCATGCCGTCCGGCAGACTGGAGCGCCAGCGTTCGACCAGGGCCTTCAGATCCAGCAGGCCCTTGTAGAGACCGGCGTCGGAGACCGGCGGGGTCAGGTAGCTGATCAGGGTCGCATTGGAGCGACGTTTGGCGATCATCCCCTCGGACGGGTTGTTGGCGGCGTAGAGATAGAGATTTGGCAGGTCGCCCAGCAGGCGGTCCGGCCAGCAGCTCTGCGACAGGGCCGACTGTTTGCCCGGCATGAATTCCAGCGCCCCGTGAGTGCCGAAATGCAGGACGGCATGGGCGCCGAAATCCTCGCGGATCCAGCGATAGAAGGCCGAGAAGGCGTGTGTCGGGGCGAAGCTCCCCTCGAACATCAGCCGCATCGGATCACCCTCGATCCCGAAGGCGGGCTGCAGGCCGACGAAGACATTGCCGAACTCGGCGCCCAGGACGAAGATCGAGCCGCCATTGGCCAGTTGCTTGCCGGGAGCCGGTCCCCAGACCGCCTCGATGTCCTTCAGCCAGGGCTCGCGCCGGACATGCTCGGCGGCTGGAATTCGGACATGGACATTGCCGTCCACCCCATAGCGAGCGGCATTGCCGCCCAGCATCTTGTCACGCAGGGCGTCGACGGAGGCTGGAACCTCCACGCTGTAGCCCTCGGCCGAAAGACGATGAAGGGTGTGATACAGGCTTTCCCAGACGGCCATCTGGGCCGCGGTTCCGGCGGCGCCGGCATTGGGCGGGAAATTGAACAGGACCGTAGCGATCTTGCGATCGGCCCTCGCGGTCCGGCGCAGGCGGATCATCCTGCCCACCCGGTCGGCCAGGGCTTCAGCCCGCTCGGGACAGGCGATCATCTTGCGGGACTGGTCGTTGGCCGGGAAGGTGCAGCGACGGTCGCAGCCGGTGCAGGGCGCGTCTGTGCCGTCCGTGCGGCCGCCGTACATGATCGGCGCAACGCCGCCGTCCAGTTCCGGGATCGAGATCATCATGGTCGCTTCCAGGGGAAGCAGGCCCTGATCGGAGGCGCTCCACTGCTGGAAGGACTGGAACTCCAGGGGGTAGGCCGCGACGTAGGGCACGTCGAATTTCGCCAGGACGTCGGCCGCCGCCGCAGAGTCGTTGTAGGCCGGACCGCCGATCAGGGAAAATCCGGTCAGGTTGACGATGGCGTCCACGGTCGGGCGACCGTTCTTCATGAACAGCTGGTTCAGGGCAGGACGGGCGTCGAGGCCATTGGCGAAGGCCGGGATGACCTTAAGCCCTTTGTCCTCGAAGGCGCGGATCACACCGTCATAGTGGGCGCCGTCGCCGGCCAGGACATAGGACCGCAGGATCACCAGGCCGACCGTGCCGCTCTCGCCCGACATGGCCGGCAGGGCATCGATCCTCTCCGAGATCTGGCCGTCCATGCCAGGGTGATAGACACCCACTTCCGGATATTCGATGGGAAGGGCCGCCTTCAGGGCGCCGCGCAGGTGGCGGCGTTCGCCATCGGCATAGCGGTCCACCAGAAACCGGACCATCGAGACGACATTGGCCTCAGACCCCGACAGCCAGTACTGCAGGGTCAGGAAATAGGCGCGGACATCCTGAGCCGTGCCCGGAATGAAGGAGAGGATCTTGGGCAGGCGGCGCAACATCGCCATCTGCTGGGCGCCCGGCGCCCCGCCTGTGGCCTTTGTATTGCCGCGCAGCTTCTTCAGCATCGCCAGCGGCCCCTTCTGGGACCCGTCCATGCGGTAGGCGCCCATGCGGGTCAGCTTGACGATCTCGGCGCCGGACATGGCGCCGATCAGGGCGTCGCAATGATCCCGCCGGGCGGCAAGGGCCGGCAGGATCATCTGGATGTGGTCGTCCACGAACAGCATCGTGGAAATCACGATGTCGCCTTGACCGATATCGGCGATGCAGGCGTCCAGCGCGATGGGGTCACTGCCCCATTCGGCTGCGGCGTGAAGCGAGATGGTCAGGCCGGGAATGACCCGCTTCAGTTCCGATTCGGCCTTCATGACCGCGCTGGTCAGGTGGTTGTCGAGCGTGACGATGACCACCCGGACCGGGGTCGCCCTGCTGTCAAAGCGGACGGGGTCAGCGGCTGTAATGGGATTTTGCATCATACAACGTTTCGACACTGATCGTCGCGAGCCCGTGCTCGGCGGCGAAGCGTTCCGTGTTGCGGCGGGCCTTGCCGCGCACGAAAAAGGGGATCTTCTTCAGTTCAGCCTCGGCCTCCGCCGCCCAGGCCAGGTCCGTCGTCACGACCTGGGTCTCGCCGACGGCCATGGCCGGGACGGGCTCCGACACAGCCTGCGGCGCGACCGATGCGGCATGGCCGCCCAGATGGGAGGCGCCAGCCTCGTCGTTGAATTCGAAATCGTCGCGGAACATGTGGAGCAGATGCTCTTCCAGTCCCATGACCAGGGGATGGACCCAGGTGTCGAACAGGACGTTGGCGCCCTCGAACCCCATCTGGGGCGAGTAGCGGGCCGGGAAGTCCTGGACATGCGACGGAGCCGAGATCACTGCGCAGGGAATGCGCAGGCGCTTGGCGATATGGCGCTCCATCTGGCTGCCCAGGACCAGCTCCGGCTGCAGGGCGGCGATGGCGTCCTCGACGGCCAGGTAGTCGTCGGTGATCAGGGCCTGGATGCCCAGCTTTTCGGCGGCGGCGCGGACCTCGCGGGCGAACTCGCGATTGTAGCAGCCCATGCCGACGACCTCGAAACCCATCTCTTCGGAAGCCACCCGGGCGGCCGCGATGACATGGGTGGCGTCGCCGAAGACGAAGACCCGCTTGCCGGTCAGATAGGTGGAGTCCACAGACCTGGACCACCAGGGCATCCGGGATGGCGACCCGGCCTGGACGGACGAGGGATCCACGCCGGCCAGCGCGGCGACTTCGTGAATGAAATCAATGGTCGCGCCATAGCCGATCGGAACCGTGCGGACCGAAGGCTGGCTGCAGACCCGCTCCAGCAGGGTCGCGGCCGATCCGCCGATTTCCGGATAGAGGACGACGTTGAAGTCCGCTTGGCCCAGCCGGGCCAGGTCGGCCGGCGTGGCGCCGAGGGGCGCGGTGACGTTGACGTCGACGCCAAGCCGGCCCAGCAGCCGGGTGATCTCGATGACATCGTCGCGATGCCGAAAGCCCAGCGCCGTGGGGCCCAGGATATTGCAGCTGGGCCGCCGGCCTTCGCGGGGCGCCCGCTCGACGGGCTGGGCCAGGCGCCGGACTAGCTGGTGGAAGGTCTCGGACGCTCCCCAGTTTTCCTTCTTCTGGTAGGAAGGCAGGTCCAGGGGGATGACCGGAATGGGCAGGTCCAGGGCCTTGGCGAGGCCCGACGGATCGTCCTGGATCAGTTCGGCGGTGCAGGAGGCGCCGACGATCATCGCCTGGGGCTGAAAGCGGGCATAGGCGTCGGACACGGCGGACTTGAAAAGTTCGGCGGTGTCCGTGCCCAGATCCCGGGCCTGGAAGGTGGTGTAGGTGACCGGCGGGCGCTTGCCGCGCCGCTCGATCATGGTGAACAGCAGATCGGCATAGGTGTCACCCTGGGGGGCGTGCAGCACGTAATGCAGGCCCTCCATCGCAGTGGCCACACGCATGGCGCCGACATGGGGCGGTCCTTCATAGGTCCAGACGGTCAGCTGCATGGGCTACACCGCCATTCTGGGTGAAAGGCGGTGGCGGCGGTTCAGCGGCCGGGCGAACAGTTCGGCCAGGTCGGCGGCCTGTTCGAACCCGTGGACCGGCGAAAAGACCAGCTCGATCGACCACTTTGTGGTCAGGCCTTCCATCTCCAGCGGATTGGCCAGACCCAGGCCGCAGACCGAGATGTCCGGCCGCGCCTCCCGGCAACGGTCAAGCTGGCGATCGACGTCCTGGCCTTCGCTGAGCCGGGTGCTGGACGGCAGCAGGGGCAGTTCGCGGGACAGATGCGGCCGGTGCAGATAGGGGGTTCCCACCTCCAGCGGGATCATGCCCAGTTCCCGCGACAGGAAGCGGGCCAGCGGTACTTCCAGTTGGGAATCGGGGAAGAAGAAGATCGACTTTCCGGCCAGCTCGGCCCGGACCCTGTCCAGGGCGCGGATCGCGCGGTCGCGGCCAGGTGTCACCACCTGTTGGAACAGGCTGTCGGAGACGCCGAAGGCCTTGGCCGCCGAGGCCAGCCAGTCGGTCGTGCCTTCGGCTCCGAAGGGGAACAGGGCTTCAAGGCGAATGGCGCCCCGGTCTTCCAGGGCCCGGGCCGTATCACCCAGGAAGGGCTGGGCCAGCAGGAAACGGGTGTTCGGACCGACGGCGGGCAGATCGACCAGTTTGCGGGCCGGCAAGGCCTCGACGCGATCGATCCCCATGGCCGAAAAAAGCCGGCGGAACTGATCCTCGACCACATCGGGCAGGGCGCCGACGATCAGCAAGGACTGGGCGGCGCCCGGCGCGGCCTCGGCCATCTGCGGAACCAGGGCCGCCAGACAGGCGTCCTCGCCCTGGGTGAAGGTCGTCTCGATGCCGCTGCCTGAATAGTTGAGCACCCGGACACCGGGATTGTGCTTGGCGGTCAGCCTGGCGGCGGCGCGTGACAGGTCCAGCTTGATGACTTCGGACGGGCAGGAGCCGACCAGGAAGAGAAGCTTGATATCCGGGCGCCGTTCCAGGAGCCTGTCGACCACCCGGTCCAGTTCCTCATTGGCGTCCGCCAGACCGGCCAGGTCGCGCTCTTCGATGATGGCCGTGGCGAATCGCGGTTCGGCGAAAATCATCACGCCCGCCGCAGACTGGATCAGGTGGGCGCAGGTCCGGGAACCGACGACGAGAAAGAAAGCGTCCTGCATCTTTCGGTGAAGCCAGACGATTCCGGTCAGTCCACAGAAAACTTCTCTCTGGCCACGTTCGCGCAGCACAGGGGCTGTAGCGCAGCCGCCGAGGCCGCCTGGTCCGTCCAGAACAACGGAGTCTCCGCTCATGCGGCCACCGTCGTCGCGGACGTTGCCGCTTCCAGCCGGGCCATACGGAGCTTCCAGACGAACTGGACCGCGTTCACGGCATAGGCGGCGTAGGCCGCAAGAGCGAGAATCAACTGTTCTCTGGGCGATCCAATGTTCAGGAAAACCATGCCGAGATAAGTTGTGTGCAGGGCCAGAACCAGCATGCTGAAGACGTCTTCCCAGAAGAACGCAGGAGCAAACAGGTATTTTCCGAAAACAACCTTCTCCCAGATACAGCCTGTGATCATAATCGTGTAGAGCAGCATCGTCTTGATCAAGACAGAAATCGTGGCGGCCATTGCGCCTTCACCGGTCGCCAGGTAGCGAATGACCAAACCAGCACTGATCAGAAACGCCAGAAACTGCACCGGTGCGAGGATGCCCTGAACCAGGGTCCAGACGGATGAATCGCGTCGAACACGCTCCTCCGGCGTGTATAGCGGCTGGCGTGTATAGGTCGGCGTTGCAGCTTCCATATTGGCCAGGTCCAGGGCGTGCAGGCCGGCATGCGCAGTCCAGGGACACTGCACAATGCTGTCGATCCAGGCCTCGACACGACGTTCGATCACCTGGCCAAGGCCTTGCTGTCTCGCTGTATTCTCGTCGGCAGCGCCGAACGAAGGGTACATCGCGCTGGAGGACATTGCTCGACTCCGTCACCCCCCGATAGAGGCGATAACAAAACCTAAGTCCGCCATGCCTCATGTGTCAAATTGAATTGACGTCTAGTGAAATTGACACTTTCCTGAGCGCTACCCGGGTTGACAGAGGGTCCCATCAATGGGCCGACTGCGTTGTCGCGAAGAAGGAATTCAAGCGACACCTGAAAATTGACGATGTCCAACCCGCCCGAAGAGGCGGGGACCAGAGTGAGAAGCGATCTGACGAGGGCCTGCAAACCGGACAGGGCAGGGCCTCGGGACAAAGACGACAAAGGATGTGCTGCGGCCCCATCCCGACAAAAGACAAAAGCTCTTGGGAGGAGAGTTGATGGGCAGTGTTCACCGCGCAGAAGGCGCCCGCGGACGGGGCGACAATCGGGTTCCCAGCGGATCTGGAGAATTCGAGTTCAAGGCCGCCGATCCCGCCCAGACCAGCAGCCCCTCCCCGATCGACCTTGCGCAACTGATCGAGGGGGAAATCATCCCCAGGCTGTTGTTGGCCCACCAGACCAGTTCGAGCGGCGATGTTGTTCCGCTGACGACCGGTGTCATCTCCGAGGATGAGCTTCTGCGGTTCTCCCGGATGGTGATGAAGGATGAAACTTCCACGATCCTTGGCCATGTCGACCTCCTGATCCGCCGTGGTGTCGCCGTTGAAACCGTCTATTTCGATCTGCTCGGCCCGACGGCGAAACTGCTTGGCCGGATGTGGGAGGACGACCTCTGCACCTTTACAGATGTCACCATCGGTCTGGGCCGACTCCACCAGGTGGTATACGAGTTTTCAGACCGGCTTCAGATCAGCATCAATGTGGAAAGTGACAGAAACGCCCTGTTCGCCGTGACCCCGGGGGATCAGCATTCCTTCGGTCTGGTAATGGTGGTCGAGTATTTCAGGCGGGCCGGATGGCGAACAGTCTGTTTTCCTGATGCCTCGGAGTCCGAGCTGGTCGAGGCGGTCCGGACAGAGCATTTCGACCTGATCGGCTTTTCGATGGCCGACGAAGAATGGCTCGAGGCCCTCCCGCCGGTGATTTCCGAGCTGCGGCGTGTTTCCAAAAACGAAAATGTCCGGGTGATTGTCGGCGGGCGGGTGTTTTCGGAGAAACCCGAAAGAGTCGCGCTGGTTGGCGCCGACGAGACCGCCGGAGATGCGCGCGAAGCGGTCAAGACCGCCGTGCGTCTTGTTGACCCTTCCAGTCTCGTGGCTTGAGTTAGAGCGCGTGGCCGGATAGTGCGATGACATGAACCTGTCGATGCCTCAGGCGGCAACCATCCCTTTTCGACGTGCGGGCGGCGCCCTTGGCGATATGTCGTCCGATGTGGCGACGATGGTTATCGCTGCGGCTGGCGACATCGCCCTAGTGCTGGACCGCGACGGCATTGTCCGGAATCTGTCCATAACAAGCCATGAGCTGGCCGGAAACGGCTGGGCAGACTGGATTGACCGGCCCTGGATCGACACAGTCACCTCCGACAGCCGGCAAAAGGTTGCCGAGATGCTGGGGGATGCAGGGGAGCGGACCAGCCCGCGTTGGCGGGAGCTGAACCATCCCGGCACGGCCGGCGCCAGCCATCCTGTCCGCTACATGGCCGTAAGGCCTGATGACGATGGCCGGGTCATCGTGATTGGCCGGGACCTTCAGTCTTCGGCAGCGCTGCAGCAACGGCTGCTGCTGGTTCAGCAGTCGGTCGAGCGGGACTATCTGAAACTGCGCCAGGCCGAGTCCCGCTACAGATTGCTGTTCCAGAGCACGTCCGAGCCGGTCCTGATCCTGGATGCCTCCACGCGAAAGATCCGGGAGGCCAATCCTGCGGCCGTGCGCCTGACGACGCAGGGCAAGGAGGGGATCGACGGCCATAGCTTCAGCCAACTGCTGGAGCCGGGTTCCGTCGAAGCCGCCAACACCTTCCTGGGGGCCACCACCACCACAACCCAGACAGCTCCCGTCCCGGTCACGCTGCTGACCGGCGCGACCTGCCTCTTGTCAGCGGCGCTGTTTCGCCAGGACAGGACGTCCGCCCTGCTCGTCAGGCTTCTGTCCCCCGATCACCACGAGCCGCCTAACCCGCAATCGGTTTTCCAGGACGTCCTGGCGCGGATACCCGACGCTTTCGTGGTGACCGATGCTGACATGCGGATCCTGGCGGTCAATCCGGCCTTTGTCGAAAGCACCCAGCTTGCCAGCACCGAGGAGGCGCTCAATCTGCCCCTCGACAGCTTCCTGGGACGGCCGCAGGTCGACCTCAAGATCCTGTTGTCGCAGCTGAAGGAGCACGGCTCGGTTCGAAATTTCGCGTCAATTCTGCGTGGCCGCTATGGCGACCCGGAAGAGGTCGAGGTTTCGGCCGTCATCGTGCCGCATGAGACCCGGCCGACCTTCGGGTTCAGCATTCGAATCGTCTCCCGACGTCTGCAGGCCACCATGAGCGCATCACCGGCCGGTGTTCCCCAGTCCATCGAACAGCTGACGCAACTTATCGGCCGGGTGCCGATGAAGGAAATCGTTCGCGAATCCACTGATCTGATCGAGCGGTTGTGCATCGAGGCGGCCCTGGCCCTGACTTCGGACAACCGCGCCTCGGCGGCGGATGTTCTGGGGCTCAGCCGGCAGAGCCTGTATTCCAAGCTACGCCGCTATGGCCTTGGAAATCTGGACGACACGGACGATTGATCCGGCCCAAAGTGTCAATCTGAGTTGACGCTTATTATTGTCCAAACCTAAAGTGCGGGCATGGCCATTACGCACTCCGCCGCAACGCCGCGCCTGCCGGCCCCCTCGGCGGTGTTGGAGCTGTTCAAGCCGATAACCTGGTTTCCGCCCATGTGGGCGTTCATGTGCGGGGTCGTGTCCTCGGGGCAGTCCTTCGAGGGGCGCTGGCTTTTCCTCGCGGCCGGCATCGCCCTCACGGGCCCGCTGGTCTGCGCCACCAGCCAGGCCGTGAACGACTGGTTTGACCGTCATGTCGACGCCATCAACGAACCGGATCGCCCCATCCCTTCGGGGCGGATCCCCGGGCAATGGGGCCTGTGGATTGCGATCATCTGGACCGGACTTTCCGTTGTGGTCGCCGCCCTGACCGGACCCTGGGTCCTGGGCGCCACCCTGCTGGGACTGGTCCTGGCCTGGATCTACAGCGCGCCCCCGTTCCGGTTGAAGCAGGACGGGGTCCTGGGCCCCGCCGTCGTCGCGGTGGCCTATGAAGGCGTGACCTGGTTCACGGGCGCCGCCGTCATGGCCGGCGCCCTGCCGAGCGCGCCGGTCCTGTGGCTGGCGGCGCTGTACAGCATTGGCGCCCATGGCATCATGACCCTGAATGATTTCAAGGCCGTCGAGGGCGATCGGCTCATGGGCGTTCGCTCCCTGCCGGCGGAACTGGGTGTCGGACCCGCGGCCCAGATTGCCTGCGCCGTGATGGCGGCGCCGCAGGCCATTGTCATCTGTCTGTTGATCGTGGCCTGGAACAAGCCCTGGTTCGCCGCCGCGGTCGCCCTGTCCCTGGGCATCCAGCTGGTCCTGATGAACCGGCTGATGAGCGACCCGAAGAAGCTGACGCCCTGGTTCAACGCCACCGGCACCTCCCTCTATGTCCTTGGCATGCTGGTCTCGGCCTTTGCCGTCAGGACGATCTCTGGAACAGGCCAATGACAAGCAAGCCCTTGAGCTGGATCTCGATTGTCCGACTGGGACTGGTCCAGAGTGCGCTGGGGGCCATTGTCGTCCTCACCACCTCGACCCTCAATCGGGTCATGATGGTGGAACTGGCGCTTCCGGCCGCCCTGCCGGCCGGGCTGGTTGCCTGGCACTATGTGGTGCAGCTGTCGCGGCCGCGATGGGGCTACGGATCCGATGTCGGCGCCCGACGAACGCCCTGGATCATCGGCGGCATGGGCATGCTGGCGCTCGGGGGGCTGATGGCGGCCAATGCCACAGCCCTGATGGGTGCTTCGCAGGTCTGGGGCGCGATCCTGGCTTTCGTCGCCTTTTCGATGATCGGGGCCGGGGTCGGCGCATCCGGAACCTCGCTGCTCGCGCTGATGGCGACCCGGGTGGCGCCCGAACGCCGGCCGGCCGCCGCCGCGATCACCTGGATCATGATGGTGTTGGGGATCGTCCTGACTGCCGGCATTTCGGGGGCCCTGCTGGACCCCTTCTCCATGCAGAGGCTGGCGACGGTCGCCGGCGCCACGGCGCTGGGCGCCTTTCTGGTGACCCTGGCCGCTGTCGCCGGGGTTGAGGGACAGGCCACCGTCCCGGTCCCCGCTGCGGATTCCGAACCGACCCCCAGTTTCCGAGAGGTCTTGCAGGAGACCCTGACCGACCCCGCCGCCCGGCAGTTTGGCATATTCGTCTTTGTGTCGATGCTGGCCTACAGCGCCCAGGACCTGATCCTCGAGCCCTTCGCCGGACTGGTGTTCGGCATGACCCCGGGACAGTCGACCCAGATGGCGGGCCTGCAGCATGGCGGCGTCCTGCTGGGCATGATCCTGGTCGGCGCGGCCGGCGGCGTGCTGGGCGGGCGCGGCAAGGGCTGGATGCGCGGCTGGACGATTCTCGGCTGTATCGGCTCGGCCCTGTCCCTGTTGGCCCTGGCCTTGGCGGCCAATGTCGGACCGGGATGGCCGCTGCGTCCCACCGTCTTCAGCCTCGGGTTCTTCAACGGGATTTTCGCAGTGGCGGCTATCGGATCCATGATGGGTCTGGCCGGGGCCGGAAAGTCCTCCCGTGAAGGAATCCGGATGGGGGTGTGGGGCGCAGCCCAGGCTGTCGCCTTTGCCGCCGGGGGCTTATTCGGCGCCCTGGGCGTCGATATCGGCCGACGGGTCCTGGGCCAGGATTCTTCGGCCTTCCTGCTCGTATTTGTCGCTGAGGCCGCCCTGTTCCTGGCCTCCGCCGTGATTGCCTATCAGATCCGGGGGGTCGGCGCAGTCGCGCAAGCCCCGGAAACCCTTGATGTTTCCGTTGGGAGCGCTCGCCATGTCCAGGCTTGAACCGGCACAGACCGCCGAACAGTTCGATTGCGTCGTTGTCGGGGGCGGGCCCTCCGGTTCCACAGCGGCCAGGGCCCTGGCGGAGGCCGGCCGGCGGGTGCTTCTGCTGGATCGTCAGGGGCGGATCAAGCCGTGCGGCGGGGCCATTCCGCCGCGGTTGATCCGCGACTTTGACATTCCCGACAGTCTGATCTGCGCCAAGGCCAGGTCGGCCCGGATGATCGCCCCGTCGAACCGTCGCGTGAACATGCCCATCGAGGGCGGCTATGTCGGCATGGTCAATCGCGAGAGCTTTGACGAATGGCTGCGCGAACGGGCGCATCTGGCCGGCGCCGAACGTCGGTCAGGAACCTTCGAGCGGCTGGAGCGGGATGCCGACGGCATGGCGCTCATCACCTACAGGCCGGCGGGCGCGAGCCGAACCGACCCGCTGATCTCGGTCAGGGCAAGGACCGTGATCGGGGCGGACGGCGCCCGCTCCAATGTGGCTTCCCAGGCCATTCCGGGCGCTGATCGGCAGCGCTATGTCTTCGCCTATCACGAGATCATCCGGTCTCCGGAGGCGGGCGCGGCTGACTATCAGGCCAGCCAGTGCGACGTCTATTACCAGGGCAACCTGTCCCCGGACTTCTATGCCTGGATCTTTCCCCACGGCGACACAGCCAGCATCGGCGTGGGCAGCATGCAGAAGGGGTTCGGACTTCGCGAGGCGGTCCGCTCGCTTCGCAAGTCCAGCGGACTGGAGGCCTGCGAGACGGTCCGCACCGAAGGGGCGCCCATACCGCTCAAGCCGCTCAGGCGCTGGGACAACGGCCAGGACGTGGTGCTGGCCGGCGACGCCGCCGGCGTGGTCGCCCCGGCCTCGGGGGAGGGGCTCTACTATGCCATGGAAGGCGGCCGACTGGCGGCCGAGGCCGTCGAGGAACGTCTGGCGACCGGCCGGGCCAAGGCCCTGTCCGGGGCCCGCAAGCGGTTCATGAAGGCCCATGGCAAGGTGTTTCTGGTGCTGGGGATCATGCAGCATTTCTGGTACCGCAGCGACAAGCGACGCGAGCGGTTCGTCAGCATCTGCGACGACCCGGACGTCCAGGCCCTGACCTGGCAGGCCTACATGAACAAGGAACTGGTCCGCGCCAAACCGGTCGCCCATGCGCGGATCTTCTTCAAGGATCTGGGCCACCTGTTCGGTATCGGGGCCACCTGATGTCAGCCAGCCGGCGCAGCGGCCTTTGGCGGCCGGTGGCGGCGGCGGCCGGGGTGGCGGTCTTCATCGCCATTCTGGGCGGCACCCTGACGGACCTCGGCCCCTGGTACCAGGGACTGAAGCAACCGGCCTGGAAGCCGCCGGACATGCTGTTCGGACCAGCCTGGACCCTGATCTACGGCCTGACAGTCACTTCGTTTGTCCTGTCCTGGCGCGCGTCTGCTGATCGCCAGCAGCGAGAGGCGCTGATCGGCCTGTTCGCCGTGAACGGCTTTCTCAATGTACTCTGGAGCCTGCTATTTTTCCGGCTGAAGCGGCCGGACTGGGCGTCGATCGAGGTCGTGGCGCTCTGGGCGTCCATTGCGGTGCTGATTGCTGTCTCGGCAAGGCGCACACCGGCCCCGGCCTGGCTGCTGGCGCCCTATCTGGTCTGGGTCAGTTTTGCCGCAGCCCTGACCTTTGCGGTCGCCGCCATGAACGGACCCTTCGGATGAGTGGATTTTTCGCCAGCGGTCTTGCGGTCGATATGATCCTCGTCATCATGCTGGCCGAGGCGGCCTGGCTGATGACCCGTCGCGGGGCGGGAAAACGCTTTGGCCTTCTCGATGCGCTGTGCACCTTCGGGCCGGGCATGTTCATCCTGCTGGCCCTGAGGGCGGCCCTGACCGGCATGGATTGGCCCTGGATCGCCCTGACCCTGGCAGCATCGTTTCCCCTGCATCTGCTGGACCTTGTCCGCCGGCGGTCGAGTCGGAACTGATCCCCAAACGCAAAACGGGCCCCGGAAAACCGGGGCCCGTTCAGCTTGGTCGCTTGAGGTCTAACTCAGGACTGGGACTTCAGATAGGCAATGACGTCCGCGCGCTTTTGCGGATCCCGGAGGCCGACAAAGCTCATGTTGGTGCCCGGCATGAACTTGCGGGGGTTTTCCAGGTAGGTGAACAGGACGTCCTCGCTCCACTTCACGCCGCTGCCCTTGTTGGCTGCGGAGTAGCGGAAGCCGGCGATGGACCCAGCGGTGCGGCCCACCACGCCATGCAGGGAAGGACCCACCTTGTTCACGCCCACTTCGATGGCGTGGCAGGTCTTGCACTGCTTGAACACCGCTTCACCGCGGGTGGCGTCGCCGGTCAGGCCGCCGACCATGACCACCTTGCCAGCCGGTGCGGCCGGAGCAGCGGGCTCTGCCGCCGGAGGCGTGGCCTCGGCAGTGGCGGCCGGCGCAGCAGCTTCGGGGGCGGGCGCGGCTTCAGGGGCCGGGGTGGCGGGAGCCGCAGGGGCTTCGGCGACAGGAGCCGCTTCCGCCGGGGCTTCGGCCTTCTTTTCGCCGCCGGAACAGGCAGCCAGTCCAAGAATGGCGGAAGCCGCCACGATGCTCATGAGCCGAATCTTAATCACTACGACGACCTCCCAAGTCGATGTTTGAAGTGCGGAACTTAGAACTCGCCGACAAACTGTCAACGTCCCAGAAGGGGCCGGTTCAAAAGTGATCCCCTGGCCAGTGTGGCGGTGTCGGCGGCGGTTGGCCGTAACCGCCGCTCCAGGCGCCGCGCCTTCCCTTCGGTCGCGTCAACGCGTTGACCAAAGCCCCGCAGCATGAAAACTGTACTGTCCAAAATATTTGACAGGTCGGGTGGATGCGTTCGGTTTTTCCTTTTTCTGCGATTGTCGGCCAGGACGACATGAAGCTGGCGCTCCTGCTTGCGGCGGTGGATCGCACCCTGGGCGGAGTGATGGTTTTCGGTGATCGCGGCTCAGGCAAGACCACGGCGGTTCGAGGCCTGGCCGCCCTGTTGCCTGCCCTGGATGTCATTGCCGGATGCCGTTTCAACTGTGAGCCAGACCGGCCCAGCGAGGCCTGTGGCACGGTCTGCAACCACACGGGCGGCGCCGGACAGGCGCCGGCGCCGGTCGTGGACATGCCGCTGGGCGCAACGGAGGACCGGGTGGTGGGGGCCCTGGACCTGGAACGGGCGCTCACCCTTGGCGAAAAGGCCTTTGATCCGGGGCTGCTGGCCCGCGCAAATCGCGGCTTTCTTTATATAGACGAGGTCAACCTGCTGGAGGACCATCTGGTCGATCTGCTGCTGGACGTCGCCCAGTCGGGCGAGAATGTCGTCGAGCGTGAAGGTCTCAGCGTCCGGCATCCGGCGCGGTTTGTGCTGGTCGGCAGCGGCAACCCGGAAGAGGGCGAGCTTCGTCCCCAGCTGCTGGACCGGTTTGGCCTTTCGGTGGAGGTCCAGACGCCAGCGGATCTGGCCGACCGGGTCGAGGTGGTGCGTCGCCGGGATGCCTTTGATCGGGACCCTGAAGCTTTCCTGCAGGCCTGGAGCGGACGGGACAGCCTGGTGCGTGACCAGATTGCGGCGGCCCAGGCCCTTTTGCCCTCGGTCGAGGCGCCCGACGCCGTGCTTGAGCAGGGATCGCGTCTCTGCATGGCGGTCGGGGCCGATGGCCTGCGTGGCGAACTGACCCTGCTGCGGGCGTCCAGGGCGCTGGCCGCGCTGGAAGGGCGAGCCGTTGTTTCCGAAGCCGACCTTCGCAGGGTCGCGCCCATGGCCCTTCGGCACCGGCTGCGCCGGGGACCGCTGGATGACCAGGCCTCCACCGTCCGGATCGAGCGGGCCATGGACGAACTGCTGGCGGCATGAGCCACGGGTCGTGAGGGACATTTCCGTCGTCTGGGCCGACGCCCTTCTGGCGGCCGCACTGGTGGCGGTCGATCCGGGTCTGGGCGGCGCGCTGGTTCGCGCAGGCCCGGGTCCGGTCCGGGACGCCTGGCTGGCCGGCGCCCGCGCCCTGATGCCGGCGGGCAGCCCCTGGCGCAGAATGCCGGTCCAGATCGAGGACGAGCGGCTGCTGGGCGGGCTGGATCTGGCAGCAGCGATCGGTTCGGGCCAGCGAATCCTGCAGCGCGGCCTCCTGGCCGAGGCCCATGGCGGAGCGGTCATAGCGCCGATGGCCGAACGGCTGAGTTCTGGAACGGCAGCGAGACTCGCCGGCGCCCTGGACGACGGGGTCGTGACCGTCGCGCGTGACGGCATGACCGAAAGGCTTCCCGCCGGGTTTGTGCTGCTGGCGCTCGACGAAGGCGCCGGCGATGAACGCCCTCCGGCGGCTCTTGCTGAACGGCTGGCCTTTCTGATCGATCTGGAAGGGGTGAGCTATCGCGATGCCCTGCCGATTTCGGCAACCGCCGAGGACATCCTCGAGGCCAGGGTGGCGCTGACACGGATCGACGCCCCCGGTGCAGCGGCTGTGGAAGCCTTGATCGCTGCAGCCCAGAGTCTGGGCATAGACTCCCTTCGACCGCCCCTTCAGGCATTGCGAACAGCCTGCGCGCTGGCGGCCCTGGAAGGTCGCACCGAGGTGGATCAGGAGGATCTGGGTGTCGCCGCCCGGCTGGTTCTGGCGCCGCGTGCGACCCGCATCCCGGCTCCGCAACCTGAATCGCCGCCCGAGCCGGAAGTCCCCGAAGACCAGGGCCAGCCGCAGGAGTCGGAGGCCGATCGTCCGGAGCCGGCTGACGACCCGTCCCGGGGTGACTATCCTTCCGAGGCGCTCAATGATCTGGTGCTGGAAGCAGCACGATCGGCCTTGCCGGAGGGCCTCGAGGCGCTCTGGTTATCCCGGGGCAAGACCCATGCCGCCCCGTCACCGGGGCCGTCGGGCGCCGGCGCAAGACAGGTGTCCTTGCTGAGAGGGCGGCAAATCGGCGTCCGCCGGGGTCTGCCCAGATCGAGCAGCGGGCTGGATGTGGTCGAGACCCTGAAGGCTGCCGCGCCCTGGCAGCGGCTTCGAGCGCTGGCCCCCAGGCGCAGGAGTTCAGAGGCAGCCGGGGCCGGCCTGAAGTTTCATCGGGACGATCTGCGGGTCAAGCGGTTCGAACTGCGTCGCGATTCGACCGTGATCTTCGTGGTCGATGCTTCGGGGTCCGCCGCGCTGCAAAGACTGGCCGAGACCAAGGGCGCGGTCGAACTGCTGCTGGCGGAGGCCTATGTCCGGCGCACCCAGGTGGCCCTGATCGCCTTTCGCGGTTTTGCGCCCGAACTTCTGCTGCCGCCGACCCGCTCCCTGACCCGGGCAAGACGCCAGCTTGCCGACCTGGCGGGCGGCGGCGCGACGCCCCTGGCCAGGGCCCTCGAGGACGGCCGGACCCTGGCCCTGGCCGAGCGGGCCAGAGGCCGGACGCCGCTGCTGGTGATCATGACGGACGGCCGCGGCAATATCGCCCTGGACGGCGCCGCCTTCCGGACCCGGGCCGAGACCGACGCCCTGGCGGCCGCCCGGAGGATCGGCGTCGCGGCCATTGCCACGGCCCTGATCGATATCTCCGCTCGCCCTCGGGGTGATGGCGCAAGGCTTGCTGAAGCCATGGGAGCGCGATTTGCGGCCCTGCCCTATGTCGAGGCAGGACGCGTAAAGGACATGGTCCGCGCGCTGGATCCTGGTGCGTCGGCCTGAGGATGTCGGCAACCGTCGCCGATCGGCCCGACTGGGCAGTCGAGGGCCTGGACTGGCCCAACCGCGCCGCCAGCAGGTTTGTTGAAACCCCCGGCGTGACCTGGCACATCCAGGATCAGGGTGATGGCCCGACGATTCTGCTGCTGCATGGCGCCGGCGCGGCCACACACAGCTGGCGGGATATGCTGCCCCTACTGGCCTCGTCTTTCCGGGTGATCGCGCCGGACCTTCCCGGCCATGGCTTTACCCGGACGCTGAGCCGTCAGGACCTGTCCCTTCCCTCCATGACCCGCCATGTCCAGAGGCTGCTGGAGGCGCTCAATGTTCGGCCATCCCTCGTGGTCGGTCATTCCGCCGGCGCCGCCGTCGCCCTTCGCCTGTCGCTCGACGGCCATCTGGGGCCAGCGCCGGTGGTCTCGATCAACGGGGCGCTGCAACCCTTTGCCGGAATGGTCGCGCCGGTCTTCCAGGGCCTGGCCATGGGCCTGTTCGCCAACCCCCTGGCGGTCAGACTGTTCACCTCCAGCGCCCGGGATCCCGCCCGGGTCCGGCGAGTGCTCGAGGGCACAGGCTCGCGGATCGATGACCGGGGCCTTGATCTCTATGGCCGCCTGTTCCGCAACGCAGGACATGTGGCCGGCACGCTGGGCATGATGGGCCAGTGGGATCTGCGCACGCTTCGCAGGGATCTTGGCCGATTGACCACGCCCCTTCATCTGGTGGTCGGCGCCGGCGACCTGGCCGTGCCGCCGTCCGTAGCCAGGGGCGTACTTGAAACGGTCGCTCACGCGCAGATAATGACGCTTACGGGGCTGGGCCACCTGGCGCACGAAGAGCGGCCCGATCTTGTGGCGGAGATCATCCGCAAGCTGGCGGAGAAGGGACCATGAAGGGTCAGACGATCTTTTTCATCGAACTGGTTCTGGTTCACGGCGCCGTGCTGGGCTGGGCTGTCTGGGAACTGGTTTCCCTTCGCCGGCAACAGCGTCGGGACAGGGCTGCAGCGGCCCAGGCCCTTTCAGCGAATGGCCCGGGCCATGCGGAAGGGCAGCATCGCCCTGATCACGGGTGACTTGAGCGAGTCCGGGACAGGTTTCGCAATTGCCGTCGGCATGTCGGCTCCCCCGGGGAACTGGCCTCGCCCGCGAAAGACAGGCCTCGCGGCCGGCGCCGGGCGCCTGGCCGATGGACCGACCGGTTCCATCCGTGCAGAACGCCAACCGCCATTGGACAGCTCTGCTCGAAACGTTCGAGCGCCCCGCACAGGCCCTCTGTCTCGTTGACGCGACAGCAACCGTGTCCACTTTGATTGACACAACGGGCTTGTCGCGGTTTAGCGTCAGGACCGTGTGGAGCGACGAACAATGACGACCAACGAGGAGCCGGAAAGGCCTCTCAGCCGGGTTCTCGAAGGTTGGGCCGATCGATGGCGAGCGCTGCGCAATCGTTTCACCAGCGATGCAGGTTTCCAGCGCTGGGCTGCCGCCTTTCCCCTGACCCGGCCCCTGGCCCGTCGCCGCGCCCAGGCCCTGTTCGATCTGTCCGCTGGCTTTGTCTATTCTCAGATTGCCTTTGCCTGTGTCCGCTCCGGGTTGCTGGAGCTTCTGCAGCCGGGCCCTCGCAACCTTGCGGAGCTGGCCCCTGCGCTCGACCTGGGGGAGGCTGGGGCGGATCGACTTCTCAAGGCGGCGGTCGCGCTGAAACTCGCCGAACCCTGTGGCCGGAACCGCTATGGACTGGGCAGCGAGGGCGCCGCCCTGCTGGGCGCGCCGGGTGTCGCTGCGATGATCGAGCATCATGCCCACCTCTATGCAGACCTGGCCGATCCCCTGGCGCTGCTCCGCCGTGAAGGCGGGGGCGGGGGCAGGCTTGCGGGCTATTGGCCCTATGCCGCCGGCGAGCATGAATCCGCAGCCGCTCCGGTCACCCGATCGACGGTGTCGACAGAGCCGGAGACCGCGACGGCCCGCTATTCGCGCCTGATGTCCCTGTCCCAGGACATGGTCGCCGCCCAGGTGACAGGGGCCTGGCCGCTGGCCGCCCATCGGCGGCTGATGGACGTCGGAGGCGGGGACGGCGCCTTTCTGCGCGCCGCCGCCCGCCGCGCGCCGCGGCTGGAGTTGGCGCTGTTCGATCTGCCTGGTGTGGCGGCCATCGCCGCTGACCGCTTTGCCGCCGAATCGCTGTCGGTCGCCGTTTCCGGCGGAAGTTTCCTGGAAGATGACCTGCCCACCGGCGCTGATCTGGTGACCCTGGTGCGGATTCTTCATGATCATGACGACGAACCGGTCCGGCGGCTGTTGCGGGCTGTTCGAAGGGCCATGGCGCCGGGCGGAACCCTTCTGATTGCAGAGCCCATGGCGGGCCCGGGACCCGCAGAGCGGGTCGGGGACGCCTATTTCGGCATGTATCTGCTGGCCATGGGCTCCGGCCGGCCGCGGACGCCCGCGGAGATCATGGCCATGCTGAAGGAAGCCGGCTTCGCACGGCCCAGACGTGTGCCGACCGCCATGCCGATGATTGCCCAGGTCATTGTCGCCCGCGCCTGACGGCAAATGTTGTAATGACAAATTGACAATGGCGACTGTCAATCTAAGCTTACAGTCTGCCATGGGGGCGTATGATCGTCCCCGGGTCTGAGGCGACGATATGAACACCTTGGCTGTCGTACTGGAGGAGCCGCACCGCCTGGCGCTCCGCCGACTCGACCTGAAGCCCGCCGGGCCAGCCGACGTCGTTGTCGAGGTCGAATGGAGCGGCATCAGCACGGGTACAGAGCGGCTGCTCTGGAGCGGTCGCATGCCGCCCTTTCCCGGCCTGGGTTATCCCCTGGTGCCGGGCTACGAAGCCGTCGGCCGTGTGGTCGAGGCGGGAAGTCAGGGCCAGGCCCGTATCGGCGACCGGGTGTTCGTTCCGGGTTCAAGCAATTTCATCGACGCCCGTGGCCTTTTCGGCGGTTCGGCACGCACCCTGATCACGCCGGGCTCCAGGGTGGTCAGGCTTCCCGACAGTCTGGATGATTCCGGAATCCTGCTGTCCCTCGCCGCCACGGCCCAGCATGCCATCGCGGGCGACCGTTTCCCTGATCTGATCGTCGGTTACGGTACGCTCGGGCGGCTCTTGCACCGGCTTGTGGTCGCGCACGGCGCCCCGGCGCCCACCGTCTGGGAAACCAATCCGGCCCGTCAGGACGGCGTTGCTGTCCATCCCGATGAGGATCCCCGACGCGACTACAGTTGCATCTGCGACGCCAGCGGTGCGGCCGATCTGCTCGACACCCTGGTGGGGCGGCTGGCCCGCAGCGGCGAGATTGTTCTGGCCGGCTTCTACGAAGAACGGCTGTCCTTCGCCTTTCCGTTTGCCTTCATGAAGGAGGCGCGGTTCCGGATCGCCGCCGAATTCCGGCCCGATGATCTTTCGACGGTCATCGCGCTCATTGAATCGGGGGCCCTCACCCTCGACGGACTGATCACCCATCGCCGCGACGTGAGCGAGGCCCAGGAGGCCTACTCAACCGCATTCGGCGATCCCGCCTGTCTCAAGATGATCCTCGACTGGAGGAATTGTACGTGACGATTACCCTGATCTCTCACAAGGCCCTGCGCGAAGAAGCCAGGATCGAGCCGGATCCCGTTCACACCGGGGAAGCCACCAGGACGACCCAGATCATCGCCATCTACGGCAAGGGCGGGTCGGGCAAGAGCTTCGCCCTGTCCAACCTCAGCTACATGATGGCCCAGCAGGGCAAGCGGGTCCTGTTGATCGGCTGTGATCCCAAGTCCGACACCACATCGCTGCTGTTTGGCGGCAAGTCCTGCCCCACCATCATCCAGACCTCGGCCAACAAGAAGCTGACGGGCGAAGAGGTGAAGATCGAGGATGTCTGTTTCCAGCGTGATGGCGTCTTCGCCATGGAACTGGGCGGGCCGGAAGTCGGGCGCGGCTGTGGCGGCCGGGGGATCATCCACGGCTTCGAGCTGCTGGAAAAGCTCGGCTTCCATGAATGGGATTTCGACTACGTCCTTCTGGACTTCCTGGGCGACGTGGTCTGCGGCGGGTTCGGCCTGCCGATCGCCCGGGACATGTGCCAGAAGGTGATCGTGGTCGGGTCCAACGACCTGCAATCGCTCTATGTGGCCAACAACGTCTGTTCGGCCGTGGAGTATTTCCGGCGCCTGGGCGGCAATGTCGGCGTGGCCGGCATGATCATCAACAAGGACGACGGCACCGGAGAGGCCAAGGCCTTTGCGGACTCTGTCGGAATTCCAGTACTTGCCTCGATTCCCGCCAATGAGGATATTCGGCGGAAGTCGGCCAACTACCAGATCATCGGCACCCCCGATGGCGAATGGGGCTCGCTGTTTGCGGGCCTGGCCGAGGCAGTCGCCGAATCACTGCCGCAGCATCCCCGGCCCCTGACCCAGGACGGCCTGCTGGGTCTGTTCAGCCCTGACGAGACCGGCGGCAGCGTGACGCTGAAACCGGCCACCCAGGCTGATCTGCGCGGGTCCAGTTTTGCGCCCAAGCCCTCCCTCGAAGTCATCTACGACACGGCGGTCTGACGGCATGCTCGAGGACAAGGCTCCCCTCTCGTCTGAACAGGGCCCCGGCGTTCCGGCTGAGGGCGGCGGCTGCCATGGCGGCGCCGAGGAACTGACCAAGGCGGCGTCAAAGGCAGGCAAGTCCGAAATCCTGGCGCGCTACGCCAAGGACTACCCCGTCGGACCCCATGACCAGCCACAAAGCATGTGCCCCGCCTTTGGCTCCCTCCGGGTGGGCCTGCGCATGCGGCGGACAGCGACGGTGCTCAGCGGTTCGGCCTGCTGCGTGTATGGCCTGACGTTCACCTCGCACTTCTATGGCGCCCGGCGGACCGTGGGCTATGTGCCGTTCAATTCCGAGACCCTGGTGACCGGCAAGCTGTTCGAGGACATCCGCGAGGCGGTGTTCAAGCTGGCCGATCCGGAACTCTATGACACGGTGGTCGTCACCAACCTCTGCGTCCCGACGGCCTCCGGCGTGCCGCTTCAACTTCTCCCCAAGGAAATCAACGGGGTCCGGATCATCGGCATAGACGTGCCCGGGTTTGGCGTGCCGACCCATGCGGAGGCCAAGGACGTCCTGGCCGGCGCCATGCTGGCCTATGCCCGCAAGGAGGTCGAGCAGGGCCCCGTCGCTGCGCCCCGCGAGCGGGCCGACAAGCCGACCGTCACCTTGCTGGGCGAGATGTTCCCGGCTGATCCCATGGGCATCGGCAGGATGCTGGAGCCCATGGGCCTGGCCGCCGGTCCGGTGGTTCCGACCCGGGAATGGCGCGAGCTCTATGCGGCCCTGGACTGCGCCGTCGTGGCCGCCATCCACCCCTTCTATACGGCCAGCGTCCGCGAATTCGAGGCGGCCGGCCGAAAGGTTGTCGGCTCTGCCCCCGTCGGCCGGGATGGCACGGCTGCCTGGCTCGATGCCATCGGCCAGGCCTGCAACATTTCCGAAGACCGGATCGGGGCGGCCAAGAACGCCATCCTGCCGGCCATCGGCGCGGCCCTTGCCAATGCGCCGATCAAGGGCCGGATCACCGTCTCGGGCTATGAAGGCTCGGAACTTCTGGTTGCCCGGCTTCTGATCGAAAGCGGCGCGACGGTCGAATATGTCGGCACTGCCTGTCCCAGGACCCCCTGGTCGGAGCCGGACCGGGAGTGGCTGGAAGCCCATGGCGTCACGGTCAACTACCGCGCCTCCCTCGAACAGGACCTCTGCGCCGTTGATGCGCTCAAGCCGGACCTGGCGATCGGCACCACGCCGGTGGTGCAGCACGCCAAGGAACACTCGATCCCGGGCCTCTATTTCACCAACCTGATTTCCGCCCGTCCCCTGATGGGGCCGGCCGGGGCAGGGTCCCTGGCCCAGGTCATCAATGCGGCGCTGGGAAACCAGGCGCGGTTCGACAAGATGAGCGCCTTCTTCGAGGGCGTCGGCTCGGGCCATGCCACCGGAGTCTGGGAAGAGACCCCCAGGGACCGCCCGGAGTTCAAGGCCCGCTACGCCAAGCTGATGGCGGCCACGGCCAAGGCCGAAGAAGCGGTGGGCACCTGATGCTGGTTCTCGATCACGACAGGGCCGGGGGCTACTGGGGCGCCGTCTACGCCTTTACGGCGATCAAGGGGCTGCAGGTCATCATCGATGGCCCCGTGGGCTGCGAGAACCTGCCGGTCACCAGTGTGCTGCACTATACAGACGCCCTGCCGCCGCATGAGTTGCCCATCGTCGTCACCGGCCTGGGCGAGGACGAGTTGGGCCGCCACGGCACCGAAGGCGCCATGAAGCGCGCCTGGAAGACCCTGGACCCGGCCCTGCCGTCGGTGGTCGTTACCGGCTCCATCTCGGAAATGATCGGCGGCGGCGTCACGCCGGAAGGCACCAATATCCAGCGCTTCCTGCCGCGCACCATCGACGAGGACCAGTGGCAGACCTCGGACCGGGCCCTGACCTGGCTCTGGACCCAGTTCGGTCCCAAGAAGATGCCGAGGCCCCGCCCCCTGAAGGATGGTGAAAAGCCCCGGGTCAACATCATCGGACCGATGTACGGGGCCTTCAACATGCCCTCGGACCTGGCGGAGATACGCCGGCTGATCGAGGGGATCGGCGCCCAGGTCAACATGGTCTTTCCCCTGGGCAGCCATCTGGCCGATGTGCGGAACCTGGCCGACGCCGAGGTCAATGTCTGCATGTACCGCGAGTTTGGCCGCGGGCTCTGCGAGACGCTGGAAAAGCCCTATCTCCAGGCGCCGATCGGGCTGGAATCGACAACCCTGTTCCTGCGGTCCCTGGGCGAGCTGACCGGGCTGGATCCCGAGCCATTCATCGAGCGGGAAAAGCACACCACGATCAAGCCGCTCTGGGACCTGTGGCGCTCTGTGACCCAGGACTTCTTCGGCACCGCCAGCTTCGCCATCGTGGCCGGCGAAACCTATGCCCGGGGAATCCGCAAGTTCCTCGAAGACGACATGGGCCTGCCCTGCACCTTTGCGATCTCGCGGTGCGCCGGCACGAAGTCCGACAACGAAGCGGTCCAGAAGGCCATCCGCGAGACACCGCCCCTGGTGCTGTTCGGCAGCGTCAATGAGCGAATGTACATGGCCGAGGCCGGGTCCCGCAGCATCTGGGTGCCCGCATCCTTCCCGGGGGCCGTGATCCGTCGTCATACGGGAACGCCCTTCATGGGCTACTCCGGCTGCACCTACATGGTGCAGGAAGTCTGCAACGCCCTGTTCGACGTGCTGTTCAACGTCCTGCCCCTGGCCTCCCAGATGGACAAGGCCGAGCCGACCCTGTCGCGGATCCATTCGGAACTGGCCTGGGATGATGACGCCATGGCCGCCCTGGAGCGGCTGGTGGAAACCCAGCCCGTGGTGGTCCGGATTTCCGCCGCCAAACGTCTTCGCGACGCTGCAGAGCGCACCGCGCGTCAGGCCGGCGAAGATCGGGTTTCGCTGGATCGGCTGAAGCTCGCCAACAGTCTTGTCCTCGAGGGAAGAGCCGCATGACCGCTCCCCTTCCGGATCACCCCCCTGTCTCCCGGCTTCGATGCGAAGCGGGAGCGCATCCTTCGTCGTCGGGCTCGTTCCGATGTCGAAAACGGTCGCGAAATCTCTCGCGACTGACGTCCGCGATCACCTTGAAGGAGGAAAAATGACGCACCTTGCTGACGAGCGACCCGCTGGGTCGCTGACAGGCCTGACACCAGACGCGGCCAAGGCATTCCACGGCCTCTTCATGACCAGCTTCATCGCGTTCACGGTCATTGCGATCGTGGCTCACGTGCTGGTTTGGTACTGGCGCCCGTGGTTTGCCGCCTAAGAGCAGTAAACCAATTCCCGGACGGCTCCCGAAATGGATGCGGTCCAAACAAAGCCGAACTTCGGTTATGGAGGAACTAAGATATGTGGAGAATATGGCTCCTGTTTGACCCGCGCAGAGCACTGGTTGCTCTGGCGGTCTTCCTGTTTACCCTGGCCCTGCTGATTCACTTCATCCTGCTCAGCTCGCCCCGGTACAACTGGATCGACGGCGCTCAGAAGGCTCCGGCCGCTGCGACTGCGGCTGCTGCACCCTGAATGGGCTCTCGCCGCTAAAGGCGCGTGGGCGGGGAACGCGTGATCGCTCCCCGCCCGATGCTGCCGGGCAATTCTGAAATTTCGGATCAACGAAAAAAAGGCGCTCGGGCGCCAAACAGGCGGAGGTGGATATGGCTCTGTTGAGTTTCGAACGAAAATATCGAATCCGGGGGGGCACCCTTATCGGGGGCGATATGTTCGACTTCTGGGTCGGCCCCTTTTACGTTGGGTTCTTCGGCGTCACGACGGCATTCTTTGCCGCCCTGGGAACGGCGCTGATCTTCTATGGCGCATCCCTGGGAGACACCTGGAACCCCTGGCTGATCACGATCAACCCACCCGACGTCGCTTATGGTCTCTCGCTGGCGCCGCTCCGGGAGGGCGGGATCTGGCAGCTGGTCACCATCTGCGCCTCCGGCGCCTTCATTTCCTGGGCGCTGCGGGAGGTCGAGATCTGCCGCAAGCTCGGCATTGGCCTGCATGTGCCGATCGCCTTCAGTTTTGCGATCCTTGCCTATCTCTCGCTGGTGGTGGTTCGTCCGCTCCTGATGGGCGCCTGGGGGCATGGTTTTCCCTATGGCATCTTCAGCCACCTGGACTGGGTGTCCAACACCGGGTACAAGTATCTGAATTTTCACTACAATCCGGCCCACATGGTGGCTGTGAGCTTCTTCTTCACCACGACCCTGGCGCTGGCGCTTCACGGGTCGCTGGTTCTGGCCGCCACCAACCCCGGCAAGGGGCAACCGGTCCGGTCACCCGAGTATGAAGACACCTTCTTCCGGGACTTCATCGGCTATTCCGTCGGCACCCTCGGCATCCACCGGGTGGGTCTGTTCCTGGCCCTCTCGGCCGGGTTCTGGAGCGCCGTCTGTATCGTCATCAGTGGTCCCTTCTGGGACAAGGGCTGGCCCGAATGGTGGGACGGCTGGCGCAATCTGCCGATCTGGCTGTAGGGGGGAGGACCTTTCATGGCTGCCTATCAGAATATCTTCACCCAGGTTCAGGTGCGCAGCGCGCCTGAAATGGGCGCCCATACCGGAGAGGCCGACGCATGGCGCGTCGGTACTCCGGGGTTTGTTCACTGGATCGGACGGCTGGGCAACGCCCAGATCGGCCCGATACATCTGGGATGGACCGGTCTGGTTTCGCTCTTCTGCGGGTTCCTGGCCTTCGAGATCATCGGTCTCAACATGTGGGCCTCCGTCGGCTGGAACCCGGCCGAGTTCGTCCGCCAGCTGCCCTGGCTGGCGCTTGAGCCGCCGCCGCCCGAACAGGGCCTCAACATCCTGCCGCCCCTGAACCAGGGCGGTTGGTGGCTGATCGCAGGCTTCTTCCTGACGGTATCGCTGATCTCCTGGTGCGTGCGCAGCTACCTTCGGGCCAAGGCTCTGGGCCTGGGCACCCACACCACCTGGGCCTTTGCCTCGGCGATCTGGCTCTATCTGGTGCTGGGCTTCATCCGTCCCATCATGATGGGCAGCTGGAGCGAGGCGGTGCCGTTCGGCATCTTCCCGCATCTGGACTGGACCGGGGCCTTTTCGATCACCTACGGAAACCTGTTCTACAATCCCTTCCACTGCCTCTCGATCGTCTTCCTGTATGGCTCGACCCTGCTGTTCGCCATGCATGGCGCGACCATCCTCGCCACCAGCCGCTACGGCTCGGAGCGGGAAGTCGAGCAGATCACCGACCGGGGCACAGGCAGTGAACGGGCCGCCCTGTTCTGGCGCTGGACCATGGGCTTCAACGCCACCATGGAATCCATCCACCGCTGGGCCTGGTGGTTTGCCGTCCTGACCACCCTGACGGGGGGTATCGGCATCCTGTTGACCGGAACCGTCGTCGAAAACTGGTACGATTGGGCCGTGGCGCACAACTACGCGCGCTAGCCAGAGCCCTGTCCGGTTTTGGTGGCGACATCGAAACCGGATGGGCGGTCGTCTGATCCGCTGCTCGCCGGCTTTCCGGAGCACCATCCGACAACCGTTCGACCTGATCGTCTTCAGGTCTGCCAACGCCTTTGACTCCGGGCTGGTGCGGTTTGCTGCGCCAGCCCCTTTTTCGTACAGTCCCGGCTCGGTCCACCCGTCATGGCTTGACCGTCCCCGACCGCTGCTTTCCCGATAGTCCGAACCCGTGAGGCCAAGTGGATCAGATCTCTGCAGCCGCCGCTCCTGCTCAAGCGGTTCCTTCCCGGACGCCCCCCAAGAAAACCCAGATCGTCGTCGTCGGCGGCGGGGCCGGCGGCCTGGGACTGGTGGCCCGTCTGGGCAAGCATTTCGGACGCGAGCGTTTCGACATCATTCTGGTGGACCGCAACCAGACCCACATCTGGAAGCCCCTGTTGCACGAGGTCGCCGCCGGTTCGCTGGACGCCAACCTGGATGAGGTCGGCTATCGCAGCCACGCCTACCGTTGGCGTTACCGGTTCTTTGACGGTGCGCTCGAAGCGATTGACCGGGAGGCCCGCCAGGTGGTGATTGCGCCGATCAAGGACGAGAAGGGGCGGGAGATCATTGCCCGTCACCGTATCCGCTATGACTATCTCGTCCTGGCGATCGGCTCGGTCTCCAACGATTTCGGCACCCCTGGTGCGCGTGAAAATGCCCTGTTCCTGGACGACCGGACACAGGCCGACCGCTTCCGACAGATGCTGCTCAACCAGTGCCTCAGGGTGTCCCGGGCCATGAGCGCCGACCCGGCGTCGGACGCCATGGTCCGGGTGGTCATTGTCGGCGGCGGCGCCACCGGCGTAGAACTGGCCGCCGAACTCTACAATGCCGCAAAGGGCCTGGCCTATTACGGCCTGGAGGTCTTTGACGACCGGCGGCTGTCGGTGACCCTGGTCGAGGCGGGCCCCAGAATCCTGCCCGCCCTGCCAGAGAAACTGGCCATGGCGGCGACCCAGGAACTGGAGGTCATCGGCGTGCGGGTGGTGACGGGCCGGCAGGTCACAGAGGTGACGGACTCAGGCATCGCCACCGCAGGCGGTGAGTTCATCCCGGCCGATCTGCGGGTCTGGGCGGCGGGGGTCAAGGGACCCGAACTGCTCCAAGGCATCGGCGACCTTGAGACCACACCGTCCAATCAGCTTGTGGTGCGCGATACGCTGCAGACCACATTGGATGACCGCATCTTCGCCATCGGCGACTGCGCCCGCCTGATCCCCAAGGGTTCGGACCGGCCGATTCCGCCCCGGGCCCAGGCGGCTCACCAGATGGCCGGGACCGCCTTTCACAATCTGCGGGCCCTGATCGAGGGCGGCGCGCTTCAGCCCTTCTCCTATCAGGACAAGGGATCGCTGGTGTCCCTGTCACGCTATTCGACAGTGGGCAGCCTTATGGGCAATCTGGTCGGCGGCCGGATGGCCGTGGAAGGCCGCATCGCCCGGATGATCTATGTCTCGCTCTACCGGATGCATGTCCTGGCCATTCATGGCTGGATCAAGGGCCTGACCCTGATCGTCATGGGCCATGTCAACCAGGTTATCCGTCCCAAGCTGAAGCTTCACTGACCGCCGTTTCAGATCAGGGTCAGTCGTCCCTGGTCTTGCGCCTGGCCGCCAGTTCCTCGCGGTCCCACATCATGGTGAAGTCCGTCGCGCCCAGCAGCCTCTGGGCCGGGCTCTGTTTCTCGATCTGTCCGATCAGGCCGCGATAGACGCCATAGCCGACCAGCTCCTGCAGCCGCGGCGAAAAGGTTCCGACCAGCTCGGGCGACAGGCCCAGCTGCTGGTTTTCCTGCTGGCGGATAAAGCCGGCGCAATAGTTCATGGCGATCCCGGTCCGCCGTCCCTGGCTGCGATTGGCGCCGCCCCCGTGCCAGAGGGAGCCATCCCAGACCAGGACGGACCCTTTCTCCATCACGGCCGGGATGGTGGCGTAGTCGGCGCCATAGTCGGGGTTGGGTCCCAGATGACTGCGGGGAACCAGCCGGGTCGCCCCGTTCTCCTCGGTGAAGTCCGTCAGGGCCCACATGGAATTGCAGACGACCGCCGCATGGGGTTTGGCGATCGGGATGATCTGGTCGTCGGCATGAATCGGCTGGGCGGTCTGGCCCGGGTCGATGGCGATGGAGGCCAGGGAGGAGATCAGGCATTCGGGGCCCAGCACCGCGTCGATGATCGGGATCACCGAAGGGTGGGCAGGGATCCTGGAAAAGATCTCGCCATAGGCCAGCAGGTTGTAGATCCGCACCGTACGGTCGCCCTCGAAGGGGTTCATGGCCGGCTTGGCGCCCAGATCCCGTTCCAGGCGTTCGACCGCCTCGAGCAGGGCATCGATGAGGTCGGGTTCGATGGCGTTTCGAAGGATGGTGAACCCTTCCGTCTGCATCTGCTCGATGGGATCTTCGGTCATGCGGTCTCTCTGGCTTCGGTCCGGGCGGCCTTGCGGCTCATGACGGCAGGCTGGATGCTCGACGCTGCTTCAGGGCCTCTGAAATCAGGTCGTGGCGCTGGCGGGTGATGGCATAGGGGAAGAACAGCACCATGGCGGCAATGGCCAGGATGGCGGCCAGGGGGCCGGCGCCCAGGGTCAGCTTGACCAGCATGGATTCGGCCGGGGCCGCGCCGATCATCTGGGCGGCTTCCTTTGGAAACCGCATCAGGTCCAGGGCCAGGCCGGCGATCAGGACCCCGACGCCGCTGGCGGCCTTGGCCGCGAACCCGAGCCCTGCGAAGTAAAGCCCCTCGCGGCGGCGGCCGTGCAGATGTTCATGCTCGTCCGCCGCGTCCGCCATCATGGACGGATAGGCGATGGAACAGAAGCCGACCCCGATCCCGGCAAAGGCGACATTCAGGGCCAGCAGCAAGACCGAGTCATCGCCGGACGCCATCCAGATTCCCGAGGCGCGGAAGATCGGGATCAGCAGCCAGCTGAACATCACCATCCCGAGACCGACCAGCACCATGGTGCGCTTCTCCATCCAGCGGGACAGCAGCGGCGCGATCGGAATGCCCAGCAGGATCCCCGCAAGGTAGCTGTAGCCAAGGGTCTGCATGGCTCCGCCGGACAGCTTCCAGACAAAGACGTTCAGGTGATTGCCGAAGGTCGCGTTCAGGCCGACCGCCACATAGAAAACCACGGCCGACAGGAACAGGATCCGGAACGACCGGTTGGCAAAGATCTCCAGGACCTCGCCGGGCAGGCGCCGGATCATGGAGGTCTGCACGCTGGCAGTTTGCGGCAGCCTGGACGCATAGCCGGCCACGCCCAGGCAACAGGCTGCGGTGCAGACCAGCATCAGCAGGGCCACGGACCAGCCAAAGCCGGCATAGCCCTGCACCTGCTGCAATCCACCCTGTCCTGAAAAGAAGACCGAGAAGGCCAGGGCCGTGACCACGACACTGGCCACAATGCCCATGACAGCGCGATAGGCGACCACACTGGAGCGCTCGACATAGCCAGACGCCAGTTCTGCGCCCAGGGCGATATAGGGTACGTTGAAGATCGAGATACAGGACCGGGCGGCGACCGAGGTGACGGTCAGCCAGGCGAACAGCAGCCCCTGTGAAATCCCGGCGGGCGGCGAAAACAGGGCCCCCATGGACAGGGCGACCAGGGGCACGCCCAGGATCATCAAGGGCAGGCGCCGTCCCAGCCGCGATCGGACATTGTCCGACCAGGACCCGACCAGGGGGTCGACCACGGCATCGAAGGCCAGGCTGATCGCCAGGGCCGCCCCGACCATGACCCCGGAAAGCCCCAGAACGGCGGTATAGTAGAAAAAGACAAAGCCGATCGCGGTGTCGAAGCCGCCGCTCTGGGCGACCTGCCCCAGGGAATAGAGAAGCTTGACCGAAATAGGCGGCTTGAGATCCTGCCCATGGTCAGCCGCAGTTACGCTGCCCGTATCGTTCGACATCCATCCCCCGGCGGGACGTCTCGCACGCGTCCCTCAGCCAAGCTTGCGACAGTTCGCGCCAAAAGCGGAGTCCTCAGTGGGCCTCGCCGTCGCCAGGTTCCAGTCCATAGGGTTTCAGCAGGGCCCAGACATGGGCCGGGATCATGGATTTCATCCGGCGGGGCTCCTGACGGCGCAGGTGGAGCACGGTCTCGACCGCCTTCATCTCGACCCTGGCCCGGGCAAATTCCAGTCCGCGTGGACCGACTTTCGGCATCAGCCACCCGACCAGGGGCCGGACCCAATCGGGCATGCCGCGCAGGGGCAAGCCGCCGGCCGCCCGCTCGACATTGGCCATGAAGCCCTTCACCGGGCCTGCGCGCTTGCCGGCGCTGCCCGGGGTGGACAGGGTCACCTCGTCCCCCAGCATGTCCAGAAGGGCCTCTCCGCGCGCGTTGCGGACCAGCAGCCACTGTTCCCCTTCGCCGCCCATATAGCCGACCGTGATGTCCGCCAGGACATTGGTATAGTCGACGCAGGTACGGCAGGTGAGGGGAAAGAAGTCCGGCGGCAGTTTCGAGATCGGCAGCAGCAGGAACGGCACCACGCGGGTGCGTCCGTCGCTGAACCTCAGTTCCACATGATAGTCGGCGCGGAATTCCAGATAGGTGATGGTCTCGGGCCGGTCCGACAGCAGGGCCAGAAACTGGTGGAAGCTTTCTGTCGTGGTGTTGTCCGAACAGGGGGTGCCGATCACATAGAGCTTTTCAAATCCAAGCTCGGCTTCCAGCGCCCGGAGGGCATAGACCTGGCAGGGGATTCCGATGACTGCCAGCCGCCTGTAGCCCAGTTCCAGCGCCGGTTTCAGCAGGGCCAGAAGGGGTGCATAGCCCATCCGCATGCCGCGGACCTTTTCCATGCCGCCGGACTTGGTGACCAGGACGGGCATGGGCCTCCAGCTGTCTTCGGGGTCGGGGGCCATGGTCAGGACGGCGTCAACCGCGCCGCGTTCCAGCAGCAGTTCGCCCAGTCTTGTGGTGATGCCCGTCCATTGCGCACCGGGGCGCGGCGCCGATAGCCTGGCCCGGACCATGCGGCGAAACGGCCCAAAGTGAAGTTCATCGGGCCGGTTCGGGTCGCGGGCGCGGCCGTGAACCCTTGCTTCCAGGGCGGGGTAGTCGGGCTGGATGAACTGGCAGGCGCGGCCGCAGGCCTTGGGATCGTCGGACCGGGATATGCCGCAGTCCGTGCACAGATTACGCGGCTCGGCCGCTCCCACCGGCAGCGCCTGAACGCCGATGTCGCCGGTTGTCTGGCCTTGCCTCATCTCTGCACCGTCCCTGCTTCCTGACCGGCGCGTTTCGTTTCAGCCACGTCGCCGTTCACCCCTCGGGAGCAACTTGCACCGGCCGCGCGGCAAGGCAATGGGTTGCAGCTGCCAGGGCCGGGTGGGGCGCCGGGGGACAGGTCAGGATTCCGGTCGATCTTCCGGCCGCGGCTTCAGCCAGTTATGTTCGAGCGCCCGCAGGCGGGTCGTGACGGTGTGAAGAAACCCTGCCGACCATGCGATAAGAATGACCCCATTGGCCGCTTCGATGGCGCCGAGAAGCCGCCAAGCCGGAGGGAGGGTCAGGTCGCCGTAGCCCAGGGATACGAAGGTGACGGTCGAAAAATAGAGCGCCGGCTCAAGCGCCCCGAGGGTCCCAAGACCGAGATAGAGCGCCGCATACAGCCAGATTTCGGCGGTATGCAGGGCAAAGATTCCAAACACCACCAACACAAGCAGCATGGCCTGTCCGGTAGAGCTTTCATGGGCCCTGAGGCGGTGACCTGTATGGTTCAGCAGTCTGAGCAGCACGATAAGCCCCCAGAAATGCATCAAGACCGTTGCCGCCACCATGACGGAGGCCAGGCCGAGGTTTCGAAACAGGTCAGCAAACTCGTCTTGAGGCATTGATGTCTCCGATCAAGCACCAAGGTTCAAGCAAACGGAGGATTGCCGCCTTGATCCGTATCATGCCCCCGGGAGCAGTCGGGCCCGGGCTTGCGGGACGGAGGCCAGCCCCGAGGTTTGCCTCAGGCCTTCGAACAGGGCGATGCCGGCGCTGACGGCGAGGTTCAGGGACCTGGCGCCGGGCTGCAGCGGAATCACCACCCGGGCATCCGCGACTTCATGGACTTCCGGCGGAGCGCCGCGCGTCTCGCTTCCGAACAGCAGGATGTCATCGGCTTCGAACTGGAACTGGTTCAGGGCGGTGGCGCCCTTTGTCGTGAACAGCACCAGCCGGCCAGGGACCCGGTTCTCGAGGAACCTTTCCCAGTCCTGGTGGCGGACCATGTGGCCGAGGGGACCATAATCCAGGGCGGCGCGCTTCATCGCCCGGTCATCAAACCCGAAGCCTGTGGGCTCGATGACATCCAGCGCCACCTGGAAACAGGCAGACAGCCGGATACAGGCTCCGACATTCTGGGGGATGACCGGCTGGAAAAGGGCGATGCGCATGGATTTCACAACCTTCCAGGCGGTCCCGTGGCTCGCCGCTCCGTCCCGATCCATCGTCGCAGCCGCCGGGCCTGTCAAAGAACATTTGCCCACGGTCCCGGTTTGGCGTTTGCTGTCAGAAAACAGGCGGCGCGCGGGTTTCCGGTGACTCCGCCACAGGGTTGGAAGGGTCGCAAACCATGGCTGACGGATCTGGCAAGATTGCTGACGAGGCGCGGGCGACCGCCTGGTCGATACCGCTGGAAGATTTCAATCCCGGCGATCCGGAGCTGTTTCGCACCGACTCCCACTGGCCCTATTTCGAGCGACTGCGGGCGGAGGCGCCTGTCCATTGGTGCCGCGACAGCGAGTTTGGCCCCTATTGGTCGGTGACCCGCTACAACGACATCATGGCCGTGGACACCAACCATCAGGTCTTCTCGTCCGAGGCGGCCCTCGGCGGCATCACCATCCGCGACGCCCGGCCAGACCTGCGTCGCCCCAGTTTCATCGCCATGGACCCGCCAAGGCACGACGTCCAGCGCAAGACGGTCAGTCCCATCGTCTCGCCCGGCAACCTGCAGCAGATGGAACCGATCATCCGCGAACGGGCCTGCCGGATCCTCGACTCCCTGCCGATTGGCGAGACCTTTGACTGGGTCGACCGGGTGTCCATCGAGCTGACCACCCAGATGCTGGCCACGCTATTCGATTTTCCCTTCGAGGACCGCCGCAAGCTGACCCGCTGGTCCGATGTGGCCACTTCCTTTCCGATGCCCGGCGGACTGGTGGAAACCGAAGAGGCCCGGCAGGCCGAGCTCATGGAATGCCTGGCCTATTTCACCCGGCTCTGGAACGAGCGCGTCAACGAGCCGCCGCGCGGCGACCTGGTCTCCATGATGGCCCATGGCGAGGCCACCCGGTCCATGAGTCCGGACGAGTACCTGGGCAACATCATCCTGCTCATCGTCGGGGGCAACGACACCACCCGCAACAGCTTGACCGGCGGTGTTCTGGCGCTGAACCAGAACCCGGATCAGTACGAAAAGCTGAGGGCCAATCCCGATCTGATCACCAGCATGGTGCCGGAGATCATTCGCTGGCAGACCCCCCTGGCCCATATGCGCCGCACGGCGGTGGAAGACGTCGAACTGGGCGGCCAGCTGATCCGCAAGGGCGACAAGGTGGTCATGTGGTATGTTTCCGGAAACCGGGACGATAGCGTCATCGACTCGCCGGACGCCTTCATCATCGATCGGGAACGGCCTCGCCAGCACCTGTCCTTCGGGTTCGGCATCCACCGCTGTGTCGGAAATCGGCTGGCCGAACTCCAGCTGCGAATCGTCTGGGAAGAGGTTCTCAAGCGCTGGCGGCATGTCGAGGTCATGGGCGAGCCGCGGCGCGTGCGCTCCAGCTTCGTCAAGGGCTATGAGACCCTGCCGGTCCGAATTACGCCCTGAGGTCCCTTAGCGCGGATCGCATTTGCCCTGGCCACGGCTGGCACTGACGACAAACCAGGTCGCCGGAGAGGCGAACGGGCTGGCTTCCGGAAGAAATGGCTCGCGAAAGACAGCGTTGTCATGTACGGTCAGTGTTAATCGGGTCGAAAAGGCCTGAATCCAAGGGGGCAGGGGAGGCATTCATGGTCCTGAAAAAGACAGCGTTGTCATTTGGCGTTGCGGCGTCAATCATGATGTGGGCCGGCGTCGCCAGCGCCCAGCAGGCAGCCGATACGCCCGAAGCGACGGGCTCCGAGACGGCCCTGGAAGAAGTCACGGTCACCGCGACCAAGCGCGAAACCCTGATGATGGAAACCCCGGTGGCCGTTTCGGCCGTCACCGGCGCCGCCCTGGAGCGGGATGGCGTTCAGGACGTCCGGCAACTGGGGGCCCTGGTGCCCAGCATGCAGGTGGGCTTTTCCCCGAGCGACTCAGGCGTCCAGGTTTCGATCCGCGGCATCACCTCCAACAATTTCACCGAGCTGGGCGATCCGGCCGTCGGCATCCATCTGGACGGGGTCTATTCGCCGCGTCCCCAGGCAGCCATGAGCCTGCTGCATGATGTCGAGCGGATCGAGGTTCTGCGCGGCCCCCAGGGCACGCTGTTCGGCCGCAACTCCACCGCCGGCGCCATCAACATCATCGCCCGTCGGCCGTCGTTCAACGGCGTCTCGGTCGATGTCGAGGCCGAGAAGGGCAACTTCAATCACCAGGCCTTCCGCCTGATCTACAACCAGCCGATCAATGACGTGCTGGCCGTGCGCCTGGCCCTGAGCGGGGAAGAAACCGACGGCTTCATCAACCAGAAGCGCGACACCTTCGATCTGGACTGGGCGACGGCCGGTATCGTGGCCGACGGTATCGCCAACACTGACCAGCGCTGGAACCGCAAGGTCGGCAAGGGGGAGGCCTATACGGCCGTCAATCGCTGGTCCGCCCGTCTCAGCACCCTCTACAGCCCCAATGACCGCTTCGACTGGCTGGTCAGCCTGGAGTCCTACACCGACACCAGCCCGGGCGGCATTTCCCTGAAGGACTGCGAAAAGGCCCAGGGCTACTACTTCGCCTGCACCGAAGATCAGCTGAACGCCTATATCAACGTGCCGGGCGACCTGAACTTCAAGATCGGCACCGCCCGATCGGTGATGACCTATCGTCCGTCGGACAATGTGGTGATCGAATACCGCGCCGCCTTTTCGCGCGAGCGTCGCAGCCAGGCCTATGACGGCGACGGCGGCGTCTTCGCCAGCCCCAATGATCCGGCTTACGGCATGGCCCAGCGGATCTGCTGCGGCACCAACTTCGGTCCGCTGGTCAATAATCCCGGAGCCATAACGGGGCTGGGGTTCAATGTGTCTTCCGTGGCCCTGTTCCCCTTCGAGGACCTGCAGCTGCGCACCCGCTGGTCCCGCTATGACTCGGTGGTCCAGGAAATCCAGGTCAAGTCGGACGGCGAGGGTCCCCTGCAATGGGTGGCGGGCATCTTTGACTCCCGCGAGAAGAACGCCATTCGCTTCGACGTTGATGCGCCCTTCTGCTGCGGGACCCCGGTCCCGCTGGCCCAGTCCTTCGTCCAGCCGGATCGCCAGTCCATCTCGACCGCGGTGTTCGGCCAGATCGACTATGCGGCGACCTCGAAGCTCAACCTGACCGCCGGCTATCGCTATTCCTGGGACAAGAAGAGCGACAAGGGCGGCTCCAACTACCAGACCATCGGCTACTGGGTGAACCCGGGCCAGTTCGACCCCTCCGGCTCCTTCTGGATGGAGAGCTGGGGTCTGACCGGCATCGTTCCCGGCTGGAACCAGCAGTACCAGTCCAATGTCCTGACCAAGGACATGGGCACGTCCTCACCCACCTTCACCCAGCGGATCGTCGGCACCGACAACAGCTATGAGGCCGACTGGTCCAAGGGCACCTGGAAGCTGGGCCTCGACTACACCTTTAACGACAACACCTTCCTCTATGCTTCGGTCGCCACCGGCTACAAGGCTGGCGGCTTTGGCGACCAGGTCGACACCTGCAACTGCGGCAATCTGACGGCCTTCCCCTATGATCCCGAGACCGACATCAACTACGAAGTCGGGGTCAAGGCGCGCTTCCCGGAACTGCGCCTCAATGTGATCGCCACCCTCTACAACACCGAATTCAATGACATGCAGAAGACCGGCTATGTCATCGTTGGCCAGGATGCCCTGACCAATGTCTATATCGGCACCAACCTGACGACCAACATCGCCGGCGCCCGCAGCCGGGGTGTTGAGCTGGAAGGCGACTGGATCCCCTATGACGGCGGCCGGGTGACCGGCTGGGTCGCCTACAATGACTCTGTCATCACCGAATTCCCCGATGCCGAGGACGGGCTCTTCTGCTTCCAGCGGGCCTATCTGGGCCTGAAGGAATGCCCGGCCCTGGACGCCAACAACCGCCGGCCGGCCAACTATGTCGGCAACCAGCTGCCCTGGTCGCCGAAGGTCTCCGCCACCCTGAACTACGAGCACAACTGGCGGCTCGAGAATGGCCTGCGGATCAGCCCCTATGTCTCGGTCCACTGGCAGTCGAAGATGTATTTCAACGACAGCAACCTGGATGTCGGGCCCTTCAGCTTTGCCCAGGACTCCTTCGCCACCGCCAATGCCGCTCTGCGGGTCATCAGCGAGAAGGATCACTGGGGCGCGGAGTTCTATGTCTACAATCTGACGGACGAACTGGTGCGTCAGTGGATGGACCCGGGCCCGGGCTTCATGCGCGCCAACTTCTTCCCGCCGCGTTCCTTTGGCCTGAAGTTCCGCAAGGGGTTCTAGCTTGTTCCACAAGGCATTCCGGGGACGCAGCGCCTGGGTCGCGGTCATCCTGACCGTCCTGGGCGTCTCGATGGCAGTGGCCGCCGACAGCGGCCCCGGAACCCCTGCGGCCGTGGAATGGCCGGCCCGCGCCCCTGTGGCCCGGCCGGCGGCCTGGGCTCCAGACGGCCCTCTCGAGCAGCGCGCTCGCGCCCTGCTTGGCCGGATGAGCCTGGAACAGAAGATCGGCCAGATGATCCAGGCCGAGATCCGGTCGGCCTCGCCGGAGGATGTCCGGGACTATCACCTGGGCTCGGTCCTGAATGGCGGCGGTTCGTTTCCGGGCGGCAATGCCCGGGCCACGGTCGCCGACTGGGCCTCCCTGGCGGACCGCTACTACCGCGCCTCCATGACGCCGGACGGAGATCGTCCGGCCATACCGGTGCTCTGGGGCGTCGATGCTGTCCACGGCCACAACAATGTCTATGGGGCCATTCTCTATCCCCACAATATCGGCCTGGGGGCCGCCAATGACCCACGCATGGTCGAGGCCATAGGTGCGGCGGTGGCTGCCGATGTCCGCCGGACCGGAATCGGCTGGGCCTTCGCCCCGACCGTCGCCGTTGTCCAGGACGCCCGCTGGGGTCGGACCTATGAGGGCTTCGGCCACGACCCGGCCCTGGTGGCCGGGCTGGGCGAAAGCTTTGTCCGCGGCCTTCAGGGGGCTCCGGCTGCATCCGATCAACTGGGACCCGACCGGGTCATTGCGACCGCCAAGCACTTCATCGGCGACGGCGGAACGGACGGCGGAACCGACCAGGGCGACAATACGGCCAGCGAGGCGACCCTCCGGGACCGCGACGCCGCCGGATACTATTCTGCGCTGGCGGCCGATGTTCAGACCGTCATGGTCTCCTTCAGCAGCTGGCAGGGCCAGAAGCTGCATGGCAGCCGCTATCTGATCACAGACGTCCTCAAGGGCCGGATGGGGTTCGACGGCCTGGTGGTCTCTGACTGGAACGCCATTTCCCAGGTTCCGGGCTGCTCCAACGCCAGCTGCCCGGCGGCGATCAACGCCGGGATCGACATGATCATGGCGCCGACCGACTGGAAGCCGCTCTACAAGACCATGATCGACCAGGCCCGGACGGGCGTCATTCCCATGGCCCGGATCGATGACGCGGTCCTGCGCATCCTGAGGGTCAAGCTGCGGGCCGGCCTCTTCGAACAGGGCGCGCCCTCCAGCCTGATGGGCAAACCCCGCGAGACCTTCGCCGCCCGCGACGCCGATCGCCAGCTGGCCCGGGAAGCGGTGCGCAAGTCCCTGGTTCTGTTGAAGAACCAGAACCAGATCCTGCCGCTGCGGCGGGATATCAGGGTGATGGTCGCCGGCGCTGGAGCCGACAACATCCCCATGCAGTCCGGCGGCTGGTCCCTGACCTGGCAGGGAACGGAAACCAGCAACGCCGATTTCCCCGGCGCCACCTCCGTCTATCGCGGGATCGCCCAGGCCGTGACGGCCGGCGGCGGAACTGCGATCCTCAGCCCGGATGGCAGCTATGCCACCCCGCCGGACGCCGCCATCGTGGTGTTCGGGGAAGAGCCCTATGCCGAGGGCAAGGGTGATCTTCAGGACCTTGGCTGGTCCACCCGGTCGCCGAAGGACCTGGCGCTTCTGCGCAGGCTCAAGGCGGCCGGCATTCCTGTGGTGGCTGTGTTCCTGAGCGGCCGTCCTCTGTGGACCAGTCCTGAGATCAACACCTCCGACGCCTTTGTCGCGGCCTGGCTGCCCGGAACGGAAGGCGGCGGCGTCGCCGACCTGCTGTTCTCCGGGCCAGGTGGCCAGAGGCTCCATGACTTCACAGGACGGTTGCCCTTCGCCTGGCCCGCGACCACCATGCCGCCAAAGGATCCCGCGACCACGGCCTTTCCGGTCGGCTATGGCCTGAGCCTGTCTGCCACGACCGGCGCCATGGCGGCCCTCAGCGAGACCTCGGGCCTGACCCAGGTCAGCCGCCGGTCAGAGACCGTCTTCTTCGATCGCGGACCGCTTTCCCCCTGGCGGGTGTTCCTGGGCGATCCCATGGGCTGGCAGACGCCCCTGACCGCGACCCAGGCCACCTCGGCCAGCAACTATCTGGCGGTCACCAAGGTTGACCATCTGGTGCAGGAGGATGCCCTTCGTGCGGTCTGGAACGGCAAGGGCCTGGCCCAGATCTACCTGCAGTCCGCCGGCGGCGCCGACTGGACCACCCTGCTCAAGACGCCGCGCCAGCTTGCCTTCAGCCTGAAGATCAACGCCCGGCCCAGCACCACAACCATCCTGCGAATGGACTGCATCTATCCCTGCGGGGCCAGCGCCGACATCACACGTCTGCTCAAGGCGGCGCCATCCGACCAGTGGCTGCGGGTGTCGGTGGATCTGGCCTGTTTTGTCAAGGCGGGCCTGGATCCCAGGAAGGTGGAGACCCCCTTCCTGATCTCGACCCAGGGAAAGCTGGATATCGCTGTCAGCTACATCCAGCTCGAGCCCGTCGGCGCCCAGCGGCCGACCATCAACTGTTCCTGACCCGCCCGGACGCCAGGGCGGGCGAGGGACCGGTGACAGCGCTGCGGGTCCTGGCACTCATTCTGACAGCTGTCCTTGGGTCAGGGGCCGCCGAACCTGCGGCCCAGCCGGAAGGCCTGATCTGGCAGGAAGAGTTCTCCGGCGGTCCGGACGGCGCCGCGCCTGACCCGGCCCTGTGGCGCTTCGAGACCGGAACCGGCGCTCCTGATCTGCCGGGCTGGGGTAATCGCGAGCGGCAGTACTACACCGGCCATCCGCAGAATCTGGTCATCCGGGACGGCATGCTGGTGGTGACGGCCGTGGCCCTCGACCCCTCGAGGCCGGACGGCCCCGGACCCACCTCGGCGCGCCTGATGTCCCGCCCTGGGGTCCTGCCCCGGCTTGGTCTGTTCGAAATCCGCGCCCGACTTCCCTGCGGGCGAGGTTTGTGGCCGGCGGTCTGGATGCTGGGCGAAAAGGGCCCCTGGCCTGACCGTGGCGAGATCGACATCGCCGAATGGGCCGGAGCCCATTTTGACACCGACGAGCTTCAGATGGCGCTGCACGACCGGGCTCGCCACGGCGCCAATCCCAGGCTGGCCCGGTTTTCGATCCGGGGCGGCTGCGGCCAGTTTCACATCTATCGCCTCTGGCGAAGCGAGCGAGAAGTCCGCATCGCGGTCGACGGCGGGGCCGGCGATGCGATGCTGATCCACCGGGCGGAAGGGGCGACCGACAGCCTGTCCTGGCCCTATGCCCAGCCCTTTCAGCTTATCTTCAATGTGGCTGTGGGCGGCGATCTTGGCGGGACCCTGGACCCTGCCGGGCCGAAGACCTACGCGCTGGAGGTCGACTATGTGAGGGTCTTCAGCCTCGCAGAAGGGACCGCCTCTGCGCCCTAGGCGCAGGCAAGGTGAGGCGGCGGCTCAGCCCTTTGCCGGCGGCGCGGTGGACTGGCGCATGATGATCTCGAAGTCCATCAGCCGTGCAGCGGGCCCCTCCTGGCCAGGGGTATTGGCGGCGCGGGCAATGAGCAGGTCACAGGCCGCCGCAGCCATCTGAAAGATCGGTTGCGCGACAGTCGACAGATGCGGCCAGACCGTGACCGCGGCCGGGGTGTTGTCAAAGCCGGCGATGGAAAGCTCGTCTGGCACGCCGATGCGGCGGCGGTTGGCTGAAGCAATGACCCCCAGGGCCATGTCGTCGTTGCTGGCGAAGATGGCCGTCGGACGATCGGCGCGGTCCAGCATGATCTCGGCGCATTCGAATCCGGACTGCGAGGAAAACCAGCCCTGCAAGACATCCTCCGGGCGGGGCGTCAGGCCCCTCTGCGCCATGGCGCTCAAGAATCCGTCAAGCCGCAGATGGGCGGCGCCGTGATCGGGATGGCCCTTGATGAACCCGATCCGTCGATGACCCAGATCGATCAGGTTCAGGGTCATTTCGAAGGCGGCCCTGGCGTCATCCATGCCCACCCGGGGCGCCCGGTCAGGCTGACCGTCGGGCGCGATCCGGACGAAGGGCGTGCCGTGGGCTTCGAGGGTGCGAAGGACCCGCTCGTCGTCGCAGACCGGCGGCGTCAGGATCACGCCGTCCAGCCGGAGCGTGGAAATGATCCCCCTGACCGTCCGCTCCAGGTCGGGCGATGTGGCGTCCACCGGTTCGATGGTCAGGTGATAACCGCTTTCCCGGCAGCGCGAGACCGCGCCCAGCTGCACATCATTGATGTAGGCGGGGCTTGGGTTGTCGAAGAACAGTCCGATCAGGAAAGAGCGGGACCCGGCAAGGCTTCTGGCCGACAGGTTGGGCTGGTAGTCGAGCGCCCGGGCGGCCTCCAGCACCTTTTCACGGGTCTTTTCCCGGACGTTGGGCTCGCGGTTCAGCACTCTCGAGACCGTCTTGATGGACAGTCCGGCCCTGGCGGCGACATCCGTGATCGTTACCGTCGCCAAGATATGCGGCCTTCCTTCAGTTTCCGATTGCGAAAGGCCAGGGCGATTGTCGAGGCGCTTCGATGCGTTCGAATCATACGCAATAGACGGCCCCCGCTCCAGATACCGCTGTCCTGGCCTGGGATTTAAGGCCCCGACCGGGTCCAGATCGCCCAGGATGGGCGGAGCAGCGCCAAGCGCATCGAAGCGATGACAGCGCTATCATTTCAAGCCTCGCTACGCTAGACAGGCGTGAAGAACAGGGGAGGCGATGCGTGGCTCACGGGGGTCAGCATGGGGGAGAAACCAGGGTCAATCCGCTCCGGGTGTTTCCCAATGCGGACCTGATGGCCAGAATGGTTGCGGCTGAAATCGCAGATCATCTCCAGGGCGCCGTCGATGAGCGGGGCTGGGCCACCGTCGCCGCCGCAGGCGGTCGGACCCCTCGGGCCACCTATGGTTATCTCGCCCGCCTGCCGATTTCCTGGCGTCGTATCCTTGTGACCCTGACCGACGAGCGCTTTGTGGCGTCCGACCCCATGGACAGCAACGAACAGATGCTGCGGGAAACCCTGCTCCAGCATCAGGCTGCCGAGGCAACATTCCTTCCTCTGCCCCGCGACCCGCCCCCGCCAACGGTCGGACCGCGCCGCCAGCTGGGCCTCCCCGCCAGCGCCCAATGGACCGATGACCTCATCCTGCTCGGCATGGGCGAGGACGGGCATGTCGCCTCACTGTTTGCCGGCGGCCCAGCATCCGGCGAAGGCCTGCAGATCGATGGCGACAAACGATGCGTCAGCGTTCCGGCCAGCCGCTCTTCAAGCGCTCATCCTTGCGTCAGTCTGACCCTGTCCTCGATCGCCGGGGCGCGACGTGTGATTCTGGCCATCACCGGACGGGCCAAGCGACGCAGGATCGAGCGGGCGCTGTCCGATGACCGGAGCCAGGCTATGCCGGTCAGTGCGGTTTTGCGCTATGCCCGCAACATGTCCGTAGTTTGGGCTCCATGATGACCTATGAGAACCTTGCGCCGTCCCAAGGCCATCCGGGCGCATTGTCCGGCGAGGCGAGTCTTGCCCTGGTTGGCGACATCGGCGGCACCAATGCCCGGTTTGGTCTGGTCGACCTGTCCGGCGATCCACTTGCCGTGATCGATGCGGAAAGCTTTGTCGGCCGAGAATTCCCCCAACCCGGTGACGCGATCCGCGCCTATCTGGACCGGCGCGGCCTGTCCGCCCCATTGGCCAGCGCCGTGATCGCCGTCGCCGGACCCGTCCAGAACGAAGAGATCCGCTTTACCAACTCGCAATGGACCCTGTCCGGAGCCGATCTCAGGGCCATGGGCTTTGGCCAGGCGCGGCTGATCAATGACTATGCCGCCCTGGCCATGGCCGCGCCGCTCCTGACCGGGGCCGACCTGCGTACCCTGGGGCCAGACCTTCCGTCCGGGACCGGCCAGAACCTGGCGGTCCTGGGGCCGGGCACCGGATTTGGCGTCGCAGCCCTCGCCCACGACGCTCTTGGAACTGCGACCCTGGCCACCGAGGGCGGTCACATGAGCTTTGCGCCGGGCGACGCGGTCGAGATCGAGATCCTCAGGATCCTGATGCGCAGCTATCCGCGCGTTTCCATCGAGCGGATCCTCTGTGGCCGGGGCTTGAGCGAACTGCATCAGACCCTGCAACTGATCGAGGGCAGGGTCGGGCCGCCGATCGCCCAGGAGATCATCACGGCCAATGCCCTGGCCGGTGACCCGGAGTGTCTTGCGACGATCCTGAGGTTCTGCGCCATCCTCGGCTCGGTGGCCGGAGACATGGCCCTCGGCTATGGCGCCCGGGGCGGCGTATTCGTCGCCGGCGGCATACCGCCACTGTTCATAGAGATTCTGGCCGCCAGCGATTTTCGCAAGCGGTTCGAGGCCAAGGGCCGGTTTGCCGACTACATGGCCCGTATTCCGACCAGGGTCATCATGCGCCGTCATGCCGCGCTTCTGGGCGCTGCAAGGGTGCTCGATGCCTTGAACAAGGCCGCCTGACACCGCAAAGGGCGGACTGAGAGCCCTGCGTGCTATCGATAGACAACGCTGTCATTTCGACGTAGCCTCCCGCCAAAGATCAAGACGCGCCCTATGTCGCGCCGCCGGGGGAGACAGGATCATGGAAATCGTTGGCGCTACGGCTCCGCCGTCAGAACCGGTCAAGGGCGCACGCTGGCTTGTCCCCTTTGTGGTGACCCTGTTCTTCGCCTGGGGCTTTGCCACCGTCCTGATCGATACGCTGATCCCCAAGCTGCGGGCCCTGTTTGCCCTGAGCTTTGCCGAGGTGATGCTGACCCAGTTCTGCTTCTTCCTGGCCTATCTGGTGTTTTCGATCCCGGCTGGCATGCTGCTCAGCCGCATCGGCTATGTGCGCGGGATTGTCGTCGGCCTGGTGGTGATGGCGGGCGGCTGCCTTCTGTTTGCCCCGGCAACCCAGCTGGGCATCTATCCGGGCTTTCTCGCTGCTCTCTTTGTCATGGCGGCCGGCATCACCCTTTTGCAGGTCGCCGCCAACCCGCTGATCGCCCTTCTGGGGCGTCCCGAGACCTCCCATAGCCGCCTCAACCTGGCCCAGGCCTTCAACTCCCTCGGGACCACAGTTGGCCCCCTGGTCGGCTCGGCCCTGATCCTTGCGGGCGGCGTCGCTGCGCCCGATCCGGCCAAAGTCTCTGCAGAGGTGATGGCGCAGTATCGGCTGACTGAGGGCCAGGCTGTGCAGCTTCCTTTCCTGGGCATTGCCTGCGGCCTTCTGATCCTGGCGGTGATCTTCTGGCTGGTTCGGCGTTCGGCCCTTTTTCCTCAGGCCCAGAAGGCGGCCAGCCTTGGCGGCGCCCTTGGCCTGCTGAAACATCCCCGCGTCGGCTTCGGCGCCCTGTCGATCTTCCTCTATGTCGGCGCCGAGGTCTCGATCGGCAGCCTTATGGTCAACTATCTGATGCTGGACCGCACCGCCGGCCTGACAGCGCTGGAGGCGGGCAAGATCGTCAGCCTCTACTGGGGCGGCGCGATGATCGGCCGTTTCATTGGCTCTGCCGTGCTCAGCCGCATCTCCGCCGGGGTGGTGCTCTGCTTCTGCGCCCTGATGGCGGCGGCCCTGGCGACCGTCTCCGGTCTGAGCTGGGGGGTCTTTGCGGCCGTGACCCTGGTGGCCATCGGCCTGTTCAACTCGGTCATGTTCCCGACCATCTTCACCCTCGCGATCGAAGGGCGGGGCGAAGAGACGCCCCAGGTGTCCAGTCTGCTGTGCATGGCCATTGTCGGCGGCGCGGTGATCCCGGTGATCACCGGCGCCCTGGCGGACAATGTCGGGCTCAGCCTGGCGCTGCTGGCGCCGGCCGCCTGCTACGTCATGATCGCGGTCTACGGGTTCTTTTCCCGGACGCGGTGATCAGGTTGGAAAACGAAACGGGACACTGGCGGGAAAGGTTCATCTTTCCCGCCAGCCCTCTGGTCAGACCAGGTCGAACCGGTCCAGGTTCATGACCTTGCTCCAGGCTGCGGCGAAGTCCTGCAGGAACTTCAGCTTGGCGTCGTCGCTGGCATAGACCTCGGCAATGGCTCGCAGCTGGGAGTTCGAGCCGAACACCAGATCAACCCGGGTCGCCGTCCATTTCAGGGCGCCGGTCTGGCGATCCCGGCCCTCGAAGAGATCCTCGGCGGCAGACACCGATGACCACTCCGTGGACATGTCCAGCAGGTTGACCAGGACATCATTCGACAGGGTTCCCGGACGGCTGGTGAAGACGCCGTGGGACGACCCGTCAAAATTGGCGTTCAGGGCCCGCAGGCCAGCTGTGAGAACCGTCATTTCCGGCGCGGTGAGGGTCAGCAGCTGGGCCCTGTCGATCAGCAGTTCCTCCGCCGGTACGGCGTAGCCCGGCTTCAGGTAGTTTCGAAACCCGTCGGCGATGGACTCCAGAACCGCAAAGGACTCGACATCGGTCTGGTCCTGGGTGGCGTCGGTGCGGCCCGGTGCGAAGGCGACCTCGATGGCGTTGCCGGCCGCCTGTTCCACGGCCGCGCCGCCGCCCAGGACGATCAGGTCGGCCAGGGACACCCGCTTGCCGCCGGTCTGGGCAGCGTTGAAAGCTGACTGGATAGATTCCAGGGTGGTCAGGACCTGGGCCAGCTGCTCTGGCTGGTTGACCGCCCAGTCCTTCTGCGGGGCCAGCCGGATACGGGCGCCATTGGCGCCGCCGCGCTTGTCGGACCCCCGGAAGGTCGAGGCCGAGGCCCAGGCGGTTGTCACCAGCTGGGAGGTTGTCAGGCCAGAGCCGAGTATCTTCGCCTTCAGATCCTGGATGTCCGCCGCGTCGATCAGGGGATGATCCAGGGCGGGAACAGGGTCCTGCCAGATCAGGTCCTCAGCAGGAACCAGCGGGCCCAGATACCGGGCCTTGGGTCCCATGTCCCGGTGGGTCAACTTGAACCAGGCCCGGGCGAAGGCGCCTGCGAACTGGTCCGGATTGTCATGAAAGCGGCGGGAGATGGCGGCATAGGCCGGGTCCACCTTCAGGGCCAGGTCGGTGGTGGCCATCATGGGCGCATGACGCCGCGCCGGATCATGGGCGTCCGGCACGGTATTCTGCGCGGCCGGATCCTTCGGCCGCCACTGATGGGCCCCGGCCGGGCTGGTGGTCAGCTCCCAGTCATGGCCCAGCAGGGTCTCGAAATAGCCGTTGTCCCACTGGATCGGATTGGGGGTCCAGGCGCCTTCCAGGCCGCTGGTGATGGTGTCGACGCCCTTGCCGCTGCCAAAGCTGTTCTTCCAGCCAAGGCCCTGCTGGGCGATATCGGCGGCTTCGGGCTCCGGGCCCACCAGGGCGGCATCGCCGGCGCCTTGGGCCTTGCCGAAGGTATGACCGCCGGCGATCAGGGCGACGGTCTCCTCGTCATCCATGGCCATGCGGGCAAAGGTCTCGCGGATGTCCCGCGCCGCCGCCAGGGGGTCAGGCTTTCCGTTCGGACCTTCGGGGTTCACATAGATCAGGCCCATCTGGACGGCCGCCAGGGGATTGGCCAGGTCGCGGTCGCCGCTGTAGCGCTCATCGCCCAGCCAGGTCTGTTCGGCGCCCCAGTAGATGTCCTCTTCCGGCTCCCAGACGTCTTCCCGGCCGAAGCCGAAGCCGAAGGTCTTGAAGCCCATGGTCTCCATGCCGACGTCGGCGGCAAAGATCATCAGGTCAGCCCAGGACAGGGCCTCGCCATACTTCTGCTTGATCGGCCAGACCAGCCGGCGGGCCTTGTCCAGGTTGCCATTGTCCGGCCAGCTGTTGAGCGGCGCAAACCGCTGGGTCCCGGACCCGGCGCCGCCCCGGCCGTCTCCGGTCCGGTAGGTGCCGGCGCTATGCCAGGCCATCCGCACGAAGAAGGGGCCGTAATGGCCATAGTCCGCCGGCCACCAGTCCTGGCTGTCGGTCATCAGGGCGCGCAGATCGGCCTTCAGGGCCTCGACATCCAGGGTCTTGACCGCTTCGGAATAGCGGAACCCCGGACGCATGGGGCTGGACAGGGCCGAATGCTGGTGAAGGATCCTGAGGTTCAGCTGGTTGGGCCACCAGTCACGATTGGACCGGCCGCCCGCCGTCGCGTGAGGGATGGCGCCATGCATCACCGGGCATTTGCCGCCGCTATTGTTTCCGTCCATCTGGGTTTCCCATCATCCTGTCTTGCCGGACCTGCCGGCGCGATCTGATGGGGTGACCCTAACAGGCCTCGCCTATAAACTGAATTTGCTATTTTTGATAATATCGATAAGTCTAATCTATGGACTAGCCGTTGACATCCACCACCGTGCGGCCCCGGACCTTGCCCTGCAGGATGTCCTGACCGACCTGGACAGCGCCGGCCAGGCCGCCCCTCTGGACCGACGTCGCCAGTTTTGCCAGGTCCAGGTCCCGGGCAAGCCGGTCCCAGGCCTGCAGCCGCGCCGAAGTCGGGGCATTGACGGAATCGATCCCGGCCAGGGTGACGTTGCGCAGGATGAAGGGGAAGACCGATCCCGGCATGTCCACCCCCTGGGCCAGGCCACAGGCCGCCACGGCGCCGCGATAGTCGGTCTGGGCCAGGACATTGGCCAGGGTGTGGCTGCCGACACTGTCCACGGCCCCGATCCAGCGAGGGGCCGCGATGGGTGGGCCGGCCTCCGAAAGGCTGTTGCGATCGATGATCTCGGCGGCGCCCAGACCCGTCAGATAGTCGGCCTCTTCCGGACGGCCGGTCGAGGCGATCACCCGGTAGCCCAGCCCGGCCAGGATCATCACCGCCACGGACCCGACCCCGCCATTGGCGCCGGTCACCAGGACCGCGCCACGATCGGGGGTCACGCCATTATGTTCCAGCGCCAGGATGCTGAGCATGGCTGTATAGCCGGCGGTGCCGATGGCCATGGCGTCATGGGTGCTGATACTGGTCGGCAGCTTGATCAGCCAGTCACCGTTGACCCGGGCCTTCTGGGCGTAGCCGCCATGATGGGTCTGGCTCAGGCCCCAGCCATTCAGGACCACCCGGTCGCCCGGGGCAAAGCCGGCATGGTCGGATGCGGTGACGGTCCCGGCCAGATCGATCCCGGGGATCAGGGGCCAGGTCTGGATCACGCCGGGCCGTCCGGCCATGGCCAGGCCGTCCTTGTAGTTCACGGTGGAATAGTCGACGTCGATGCTGACATCGCCGGCCATCAGCTGGTCCTCGGACATCTCCACCAGGTCGACGGAAACGGTGCGCTCGATCCGGGAGGCGAGCAGGGCCTTGAAGGTCATGGCGGGTCCATTGGCTTTGAGATCGCCCGTCTATGAGACAAAATTCCCGGCCGCGCCATGGTCCAATCGGCCCTGCCGGTTGGCGACCTTGCGGCCTTGCCAAACCGTTGCTTGCCTGCCCCTGCGGCGCCGGGGCTGAACTGTCCGCCAACACGTCAGGCCGCCGACAGGCCTGCGAAAACCACTGGGAGAAACAGCATGAAGATTGACAGTAACGTCTCCGCCGTCGTCACCGGCGGCGCCTCGGGCCTGGGGGCCGCCACGGTCAAGGCGCTGCGCGACCTGGGCGTCAAGGTCGCCATCTTCGACCTCAATCCGGAAACCGGCGCCCGCAAGGCCGAGGAAACCGGCGCCCTGTTCTGCGAGGTCAATGTGATGAGCGAGGAGTCGGTGGAGGCGGGCTTTGCCAAGGCCCGGGCGGCTCACGGCCAGGAGCGGATCCTGATCAACTGCGCCGGCGGCGGTCGGGGCGGCAAGACCATCGCCCGGGACCGCCAGACCGGCGAGATCAAGCAGTTCGTCGTCTCCGACTTCGAATGGGTGCTGGGCCTCAACACCGTCGGCACCTTCCGCTGCATCGTCAAGAGCGCCGCCGGCATGGCGACGCTGGAGCCCGACGAGCGGGGCGAGCGGGGCGCCATCGTCAATACCGGCTCAGTCGCCGCCGAGGACGGCCAGGTGGGGCAGGTGGCCTATTCCGCCGCCAAGGCCGCCATCAAGGGCATGACCCTGACCATCGCCCGGGACCTGGCCAATGAAGGCATCCGCATCAACACCATCCTCCCCGGCATCATGGCCACCCCGCCCATGCTGAACGTCCGGGTCCGGGCCCCGGCGATCTTTGAGAGCCTGTCCAACTCCGTGCCCTTCCCCCGCCGCCTGGGCGACCCGGAGGAATATGCCGACCTGGCCGTCACCATGCTGCGCAACGGCTATTTCAACGGCGAAACCGTCCGCCTGGACGGCGCCATCCGCATGCCGCCGCGGTAGGGGCGCTGCCCTCGGTCTCACCCCTGAGAAAGATAGCACTCAGTGCTATCGTTTTCGATGTGGGTGGGACCACAGCCCTTTCGCAGGCTTGCGGATCTCCATGCCCGAAAAACTGAAGGGAAGATCGAAATCGAGCGGGCGGCCAAGGAGATTGTGGAGATTTTTCTGTGACCAGGCGGAAGTTCAAGAGTGACGCCTTCGAAGCCATCCATGACTCCGTTTCCGGAATGTACCGGTCCGCAACCATCGACGAGGCCACCATGCGCGACTTCGACGCGACCTGTCTCTCGCCGCTGCCGACGATCGAGCCGGCGCAGATCAAGCAGCTGCGCGAGCGCAACCACGTCAGCCAACCGGTTTTCGCTCGCTACCTGAACACCAGCGAGTCCACCATCGAGAAATGGGAAACCGGCGCCAAACGCCCCAGCGGCATGGCCTTGAAGCTGTTGGCGATTGTTAAGAAGCATGGCCTGCAGGTGTTGGTTTAGGCGGCCAGCAACCAGGCCCCTGGCGGTCTCAGGCGCTGAAGAGTTTGACCGTATCCGGATCGGCATCGAACCGACATTCTTCAGCCATCCACCCAGGCACTTCATGCGTCTCCAGAAGTTCGGAAACCACGTCGCGGCGACAAAAGCTACATGGAGTGCAGGTGTAGACCAGCAGAAGCATCTCTCTGCGTTCAGCTGAAGTAACTGAGTTTTCGGCGACTAGGATCAACACCGCGAGGCCCAGGTCATGCGCTTCGTCATGATCCAATGGCGCGCCGAACAGGGGTTTAATCCTTTCAAGGTCGCCGGCGACGTAGTTCGAGTGAAGAAGTCGAACGCCGCTTTCGTCGCCGGCCTCCAGACGCTGCAGCGCCTTGTTCCGTACAAAGGGGGATTTGATCCGACTCATAGCCCTGAGGGCGGCCCATGCAAGTTGAGGGTCCGGGTTGTCAGTCCAACGCTCAAGAAATTGAGGTTCCCTGGGGAACGGCCGATAGGAGAACCATCGCAAATAAGGCAGCACAGGGTCGTCGTCTTTCCGGGCCACCAGGTCGTCCGCGAGGATTGCCCAATGATCTTCAGTGAGCGCCCATATCCGAATTCCGGTGGGGCGTTTGCCAAGACGAAGGGTGGCGCGAATTTCCGGGAAATCGTAGTCCTCGACTGGAAGCGCTGGCTTTGTCTGAGGCTCCTGTCGGGCCTCGACGAAGGACATTAGCTGGTCGAGTGACCTGTGTTGGGCGCGCAGAACGTGGAGCTTCTGATCGACCTCCGGTCCGTCACGCTCTCGCAGCGCCTCAAACAAGCCTTCCCCTAGCCAGCCATCTTCCGGGAGGTTCCCACACAGCCGCTCTGCACAGTCCAGTAACGCCGGAACCCCATCAAGCCGGACCAGGGCATCTAGGCAATCCAGCTGATCTCCTGCGGTCAAGCCGGCGAAGACCCGTCGCAGCGCAGCCGCATCCAGATCACTATGGGCGCAGGCCAGACGCGACAGGACCGCGAAAACTTGCGGTGCATTGACGTCATCGTCTGGCGTTGATTCAAGAATTTGGATCAGGCTGGGAAACAAATCAGCGCGAAGACCGGCCTCGTCGATCAATCTCGCCAAGTAGGCGCTGCGCTCGCTTTCACACTGCGGATCATGGGCAAGGTTACGAAGGCAGCCATTCAAAAGCGCCCCCCGGATCGCTTCATCTCCGCCGATCCGACGGAGGACAAGCATGGCCTGACCGGAGCCCTTGGCCAGAGCCAACCGGAACGCCTCATGATCTTCGTTCACAAGCACATTCCCTACGCCCGTCGGGACTGTTTGAGCGAAGCCTGCATTTCCCGTCGCAGAATTGCGTTCAGGCGTCCTTGATATCCCTTGCCCTGTGACTTGAGCCATTCCAGCACGTCGGAGTCTACACGGGCCGTGATTTGCTGCTTTACAGGCCGATAGAAGCGACCCCGGACACCAGCGCTCCAGGCGTCGTCGGACAGTTCCGGAATGTCGCTTGTGTCGATAGACTCGTCTGGCAGCGATGCCAGGTCGGCCAAATGCCGAAGCTGAGCTTCCGACGTCGTCTGCGGAGATTCCGGAGCGGAATTAGCCTTCTTGATTTTCATAGCGTCGCTTCTCTCTTGGGGTAGCCCGCCTGGCTGAGATAATCCGGATGATCTCGACCGATCCGCCGTCTGCCTGTTCCTCGGTGAATGTGTGCGCGACCACCAGGATCACAAAGCCCTGCACTGCTCCGACGGTTTGCCAGCGCAGTTCGCCGTCCTCGATGCGGTCCTGCACCGACAGATGCAGAGGATCCTGAAAGACCTGCCGGGCCTCTTCGAAACTGACACCATGGTGCTTGCGCTGATTTGAGCGGTTCTTGGCTTCGTCCCACTCAAATCGAATGTCGACCATGAGAGCCTTGTAATTATAAAAGTGTAACTACACAAGATGGGCGCCTTGCCGCCTCCTGGCGCGGGCGACGGCTCCCTCCAGACCGGACCGTTGGCGCAGGGGGAACATCATCTTACGCTGCCTTCGCCTTGATGGCCGCCAGAAGCGCCCGGATGCGTTTGGCATTGGCGCCCAGGTCGCTCATGCCGACCCGGGAGGTGGAGCGGATGTCGATGATCGAGGACTTGCCGTCGGCGCCGGGCCGGACCCGGATGGCGACATCGTCCTTGAACCCGAACCAGAAGGATTCCGCCGTCGCCTCGACCTGTCCGGTCGCCGGGCTTGTTGTGGCGACCTTCAGGCCCATGTCCGTCGCCGCCTTGGCGGCCAGCTCCGTGGCGGCCGGCACGGCGAGGTTCAGGGTCAGGGGGGCGAGGTCAGGATTGGCCATCTGTCCGGCCTGGCCCACCGACTGGCCCTTCAGCATCGCGACCGGCTCGGTCATCGAGGTCACCGGGTTGCCGCCGGCTACAGCGGCGCGGGCGGCGAGGACGGCGGGCGAAAACTGCGGCGGGTCCTGGATGTTGGTGGCGATGTCATGGATCGGCGGGATGGCCTTGGCCTTGTTCATGACGCTGGCCACGAACCCCAGCGCCAGGACCGGAACCAGCAGGGCCGCCAGGGCCGTGCGCCAGCCGCGCCGGGGCTTGACCAGCAGGGACAAGAGCAGGCCGACAAAGGTGATCAGCAGGACCGCCAGCAGGACCATGGCGCCCAGCTGGAACACCAGCAGGCCAAAGCCGATCCGCCAGTCCACCAGCCCGAACTTGGTCAGGAGGGCAGCCAGGATGAAATAGACCGGCAGCAACAGAGCCAGGATCAACGCCGCCCGCACCCAGCCATCACGAAACTTGATCATCCTGTTTCCCCACCCGTTGTTTGCATTGGCGCCTTGTCGCACGCCACCGGCTACCCTGCGCTGAATTGACGGTGATTTGCCAGTCCCCAACCGGCGGGAAGACGCCTGCCCGGGCTCGTCGTGACCGGCAGAGCGGCATTTTTGCCTCGACTTCCCCAGTGTCAGGGGCGGACACTGCCGGCTGGAAATCAGGGTCCAGCCCACCGCGCATCACAGAGCGATTGCGGTTCAGGCATGGGCCCCGGGCGGCGTCCCCGAATCCCATGACGCCCGAGACATGACAGGCCGGGCCTCGACGCCCGGACCCTGAACAGGACCAGGAGGACGCCCATGTACGACTACCTCATCACCGGCGGGACCGTGTTCGACGGCAGCGGTTCGCCCGGCCGGCGGCTGGATGTGGCCGTGCAGGACGGTGTCATCGTCGCCTTGGCCGAACGGATCGACGGCGAGGCCCGGGAGGTCATCGACGCCGCCGGCGCCATCGTCACCCCGGCCTGGGTCGACATCCACACCCATTACGACGGCCAGGTGACCTGGGACTCGGAAATGAACCCCTCGGCCAGCCACGGGGTCGGCACCATTGTCATGGGCAATTGCGGGGTCGGTTTCGCGCCTGTGCCGAAGGGCGGCGAGGTCCATCTGATCGAACTCATGGAAGGGGTCGAGGACATCCCCGGCACGGCGCTTTACGAAGGCATGCCCTGGGGCGCCTGGGAGACCTATCCCCAGTATCTCGACTATCTGGCCGGCCGCGAATACGCCCTGAATGTCAGCTCGATGATCGCCCATGGCGCGGTGCGCAACTATGTCATGGCCGAGCGCGGCCGGGACAATGCCGAGGCCACGCCTGCCGACATCAACGCCATGGCCGGTATTGTCGAAGAGGCCCTGAAGGCCGGGGCGGTTGGCTTTTCCACCTCGCGCATCATGGGCCACCGGTCGATCCACGGCGATCCCGTGCCCGGCACCTTTGCGGACGAGCCCGAACTGCTGGGTCTGGCCCAGGCCATGAAGCGGGCCGGATCGGGCGTCTTCCAGATCATTCCGTCCAGCACCCTTGGCGAGGGCGGGGCGGTGGCCGAACATTCCCCCCTGAAGTCCGAGGTCGGGCTGATCTCCCGCCTCAGCCAGGAAAGCGGTCGCCCCGCCACATTCACCCTGTTCGAGACCGCCGATGCGCCGGATCGCTGGCGCGAGGTGATCGCCCTGGTCAAGGAAGGCAACGCCGCCGGGGCCCGGGTCTTTCCTCAGGTCGGAAGCCGGCCGACCGGACTGGTCTTCGGGATCGACTCCTACAACCCCTTCATGGCCAAACCCTCCTTCGTCGCCTTGAAGGACCTGCCGAAGACGGAGCGCCTGGCCGCCCTGCGCCAGCCGGAGACCAAGGCCCGGATCCTGGCCGAAGAGAACATCCCGCCGGAATTCCCCGGCAAGATGGAGGGCGTCATCGTCGCCGCCGACCTGCCCATGGAGATGTGCTTCGCCCTTGAGGCCGGGTCCGACTACGAACCGACAGCCGACCAGAGCTTTGCCGCCCTGGCCCAGGCCAGCGGTCATCCTGACGGGACCTCATACCTCTACGACTATCTGACGGCCGGCGAGGGCGACCGGTTCGCGGTGGTCTTCTTTACCAATTTCGCGGGCTACAGCCTGGATCCCGTTCGGGAAATGCAGGTCGATGACAGCACCGTGGTCGGCCTGTCCGATGGCGGCGCCCATGTCGGTCTGATCTTCGATGCGGTCAATCCGACCTATCAGCTGACCTACTGGGCCCGGGACCGCAAGCGCGGCGACACCATCCCCCTGGCCCAGGTCATCCACAAGCAGACCCGCCGCAATGCCGAACTGTTCGGATTCCTGGACCGGGGCCTGATCGCCCCCGGCATGAAGGCCGACATCAATGTCATCGACTTCGAAAACCTGACCATGGGCGAGATGGCCCTGCACCACGACCTGCCGGCCGGCGGCGCACGCCTGCTGCAATCGGCCAGCGGCTATATCGCCACCCTGATCAACGGCCAGGTCACCCGGCGCAACGGCATGGATACCGGCGCCCGTCCGGGCCGACTGCTGCGGGGCGGAGCGGCGGCCTAGGCCCGCCCGCACCGGCGGACCGCTATTGCGTGGCAGGCGCCCGCAATCCCTCGACCAGGGCCGCCAGGCCCGGGGCGTAGGGATTGACTGCGGTCGCCCGTCCCAGGCCGATCGCCTGGGCAATCGCCTGAGACCCCTCATCGGTGAAGTTGGGCAGGACATAGAGATCGCCGGCCTCGATGGCGGCGAAGACCTGGTCGGCCAGGGCCGATGCCGGCAGGCCGCTGTCCACCCCGGCCCGCATTCCGGCCTCGAGGTTGCGCAGGGGCGTATTGGCGTGCCGGGCGACCAGCTCTGTCTGCAGTGCCGCCGGGCCGGTCTTTTCCGGGAACATGATCCCGGACTGCACCACCCCCGGCATGACCAGGGTGACGCCGATATTGGGCACCTGCTGGGCGGCGAGGTCCAGATACAGGGCTTCGGACAGGGCCACGACGCCATGCTTGGTCATGGAATAGGAGGCAAAGCCCGGATGGACTGTGATCCCGGCCCCGGAGGCCGTATTGATCACATGGCAGGCGTCGCCCTGGGCGATCATCCGGGGCACGAAGGACCGTATGCCGTTGATGACGCTCTTGAGGTTCACCCCGATGACCCAGTCATATTCCTCGGCCGAGGCTTCCCAGGTGACACAGCTGGCGAAAACGCCGGCATTGTTGAACAGCAGGTTGACCTTGCCGAACCGGTCCACGGCAGCCTGGGCCAGGGCCTCGACCTGATCGGGGCTCGAGACCTCGGTGACGACGGCCAGGACCTCGCCCCTGGACGCCAGGTCCGCTCGAACGGCTTCAAGGGGCTCCGGCCGGACGTCGGACAGCACAACCTTCATGCTTCGGTCGAGGGCGGCCTCCGCCAGGGCGCGGCCGATGCCGCCGGCGGCGCCCGTGATGACGGCGACGCCGCCGTTAAACCGGCTCATGTCAGACCTTCTCGAGGATATGGATGGCGCAGGCGGTGCCCATGCCCGGACCGCCGCCGACCACATGGGTCATGCCCATCCGGGCGCGATTGACCTGGCGCTGACCGGCCGCGCCCCGCAGATGGGTGGCGACCTCATAGATGTTGGCGATGCCCGTGGCGCCCAGGGGATGACCCTTGGACAGCAGGCCGCCCGAGACATTGACGGGGATGCGCCCGCCCAGCTGGGTGTCGCCATCATCGATCAGCCGGCCGGCCTCGCCATCGGCGCAGAGGCCAAGGTTCTCATAGTGGACGATCTCGGCCGTGGCGAAACAGTCATGCAGTTCCACAAGGTTGATGTCGTCCGGCCCCACACCCGCGGCTTCATAGGCCAGTTTTGCGCCCAGCCGGGTTGCGCCGCTGAAGTCGGGCATGGCGGCCTGACGCTCGGCATAGGGGTTGGAGGTCATGATCGAGGCGCGGATCCTGACCGCCCGGTCCATCAGACCCAGCCGCCGGACCATGGCTTCGGACGCCAGGACGGCGGCGGCCGATCCGTCGACATTCACCGAGCACATCAGCTTGGTATTGGGATAGGCGATCATCTCCGCAGCCATGACCTCCTGCAGCGGGGTCTCGACCCGGTACATGGACTTGGGGTTCATGGTCGAATGGAAGTGGTTCTTGACCGACACCTTGGCGAACTGGGCGAAGGTCGTGCCGTACTTGCGGCTGTGTTCCATGCCGATATGCGAGAACATGGCCGGCATGGTCCCGGACCCGACCAGGCCTTCGGGTGAGGGGCCGATGGAGCCGCCCAGCAGCCCCTTGCCCATCTGCTCGACCCCGACCGCCAGGGTCAGGTCATAGACCCCCGCCTTGATCGACATCCAGGCGTCGCGAAACGCCGTGGCGCCGGTGGCGCAGGCATTGGCGACATTGGTCACCGGAATGCCGGTCTGGCCGATCTCGGCCAGCATCCGCTGACCGACCATGCCGCTGGCCTGGCCCAGATTGCCGCAATAGAGGGCCTGCATCTGGCCAATGGTCAGCCCGGCGTCATCCAGGGCCATCAGGGCGGCCTCGGCGGCCAGGTCCGGCACGGTCCGGTCCGGATACCGGCCGAATTTGATCATGTCGACGCCGACCAGATACACATCGCTCATGGGGCGACTCCTCTTCGGGGCCAGTCAGGCCGGGACAAAGTGATAGGTGAGGCAGGGCTTGCCGGGCGTATTGACCGGGGTGGCCTCGCGATAGGCCACCCGGACCGGCAGGTCGAAGGCGATGGCAGCCGGGTCGGGCGTCACCCCGCTCAGGGTGCCCTTCAGATGGGAGCCATCGTCCATGTCGACGATCACGTCCACGAAGGGGGTCTCGACGCCCGGAAAGCTGCGATGAACCACGGTGAAGGCCCAGACCTTGCCGGTCTCGGCCAGCCTGACGGGGCGAATCTGTCCGCGCGCCGTGCAGCGGGCGCAGGTCCGGTGTTCGCCGACCGCGATCTGGCCGCAGGCCTCGCAGCGCGAACCGGCCAGATAGGGTGTTCCATCCTCCTGCCGCTTGAGGAAGGGGACGATCGCGGGGACGGGCGGGGGTGCAGTCTCGGTCTGGGTCATGCTGCTGTCCTTCTTGCCCCGATCAGGTCCGATACCGGGCGCGGATGGCCTTCTTGTCGGGCTTGCCAAGGCCGCTGAGCGGGATGGAGTCGACGAAATCGATCGACTTGGGCGCCTGGACGACGCCCTTCTTCTCGCGCACCAGGGCGATGAGCTCGGCCTCCTCGACCGTTGCGCCGTCCCGCAGGACGACGATGGCCTTGACCGTCTCGCCCCATTTTTCATGGGGCAGACCCACCACGGCGGCCCCGGCGACGGCCGGGTGGGAGGACAGGACGTCCTCGACCTCACGGGGAAACACATTGAATCCGCCGGAGACGATCATGTCCTTCTTGCGGTCGACGATCCGCAGGAAGCCGTCCTCGTCGCGGACCGCGACATCTCCTGTGTGCAGCCAGCCGCCGGCAAAGGCCTCGGCCGTGGCTTCCGGCTTGTTCAGATAGCCGCTCATCATCAGGGGGCCGCGCACGCAGATCTCGCCGGGCTCGCCGTCCGCAACGGGATTGCAGTCGTCATCCAGCAGGGCCACGCGCACATAGGGCACAGGCCGTCCGCAGGAGGCCAGCCGCCGCAGGTCATTGGGGTCATGCTCGTGGCGCTTCATGGTCGTCACAGACATCGGCGCCTCGGCCTGGCCGTAGAACTGGAAGAAGATCGGGCCGAGCTTTTCGATCCCTTCCTTTAGCCTTGTCGGGGAGATGGAGGAGGCCCCGTAATAGATAATCTCCAGGCTCGAGAGGTCGTATTCCTTCAGCCTCGGGTGATCGAGCAGGGCGTAGATCATGGTGGGCACCAGCAGCACGCAGGTGATGCGGTGCTTCTCGATGGCCTCCAGAACCATGGTCGGCTCAAAGCCGGGCAACACCACCATGGAGCCGCGCCGGATCATGGTCGGCATGAAGACGGCGCCGCCGCCGTGGCTGAGCGGTGAACAGACCAGCTGGCGGATTTCCTGTGGCCATTCCCATTCGCTCATCAGGATATTGAGCATCGCTGAGCCGCAACGGCCCGAAGTCATGATGGCCTTGGGCTGCCCCGTTGTGCCGCCGGAATAGGACAGCCGGCCGACCGCTTCGGGATCGCCGCCGCGCATGGGCTCCAGGGGGCCCGGGGTGAAGGTTTCGGCCAGGGCCGCCAGATCCACGCCGACCTCCGTCGGGCCCAGGGCCAGCAGGTGCTTCAGGTGCGGCATCCGGGCCTGCAGCTGGCGGGCCATGTCCTGGTAATAGCCCGGGTCGAAGATCATCACCTCGATATGGGCGTCCTCGACCATATAGGCCAGGTCGTCCACTGACCCCATGGGATGCAGGGCCACAACACAGAAGGTCGCAAAGGTCAGGCCGCCATTGGCGAACAGCACCTCGGGCCGGTTGCGCGACAACAGGCCCAGCCTGGTGCCGGGCGGCAGGCCCAGGCTGTTGAGGGCCTGGGAATAGCGGCTGATGATGTCGCGATATTCCCGGGCTGTGACGATCCGGCCGGTATCGGCGAAGGTCACGACCGCCCGATCCTGGTCGTAGCTCAGGGAATGGACCATGAGGTCGGCGCCGGAAAAGGTGATGTCCGGCGGAATGGCGTGGAGGGCGTCTGTCATGGGATCCTGCCTGTCTGGACGATCAGCGGAGTGGTGTTCATTGCGTGGGGCCGACAAGGGCGGCGAGCAGGGGGGTGACGGTCTCGGGGTCCCAGGAATTGCGCGGCCCGACCAGGATGCCGCCATCGACCACCTGGTGTGAGCCCGTCACGAAGCTGGAGTCCTCGCTGGCGAAATAGAGGGCGGCCCGGGCGATATCGATCGGGGCGCCGGCCCTGCGGATGGGCTGCATCCGCCCGGCGGCATCCACCAGGCTGGCGGCCATCTGGTCCGCCGCCGGGCGTTCCATCCCGATGGCGATCCCGAAGATCGGGGTGACGATGACCCCGGGGCAGATGGCGTTGACCCGGATGTTGTGGACCGCCAGCTCGGCCGCAGCCAGCTTGGACAGGTGGATGACTCCGGCCTTGGCGACGCCATAGGCCAGGCCCCAGCCCGCTTCGAGCCCGGCGATCGAGGCGGTATTGATGACAGATCCGCCGCCGCGGGCGATCATCAGGGGGGCAGCATGTTTCATCCCCAGCATCGGGGCGCGAAGCAGCAGGTTCTGTGTGAAATCCCAACCCTCGGCCGGCATGTCCAGGACCCCGGCCGCGACGCCGCCGGTCCCGGCGTTGTTGAACAGGATGTCCAGGCCGCCAAAGGCCTCCTCGGCCCTGGCGGTTGCCGCGGCGATATCGGCTTCCTCCACCACATCGCACCGCTGGTAGAAGACCCGGCCCGGGAAGCGCTGTTCCAGCACCTTGCCCTTCTCATCCTGCAGGTCTGCGACGACCACCTGCGCGCCCTCGGCGACGAACAGCTCGACGGTCGCCAGACCGATCCCCGAGCAGCCGCCGGTGATCAGGGCGATCTTTTCATCCAGCCTTCCGGCCATGGCTTCCTCCTTGGCTGGCGGTCCGGTCTGACGCCGGACTCGCACAGCAGACAATGTCAGATCTGGCGCACGAGATAGGCGGCCTCGTGGATGGCGTTGGCATAGGACCGCGGCTTGCGGGCGTCGCCGATGATCTGCAGGGCAAATCGCTTGCCGGTCAGGGCACGCGCCAGGGCGTTTGCGGGCTTGCGGCCCTGGCAGAGGATCAGGCTGTCGGCCTTGACCGTCTCCGTGGATCCGTCGGCCCGGGTGAAGACCGCTTCGCCCTCGCCCACGGAGGTCAGGGTCAGGCCCCCCTCGACGGCCAGGCCCGACATGGCCAGGAAGGCGCCGACAACCATGGCCCGCGACCCGACATAGTTGGCCGGCGCATAGCCCGGGCCCGCATCCAGCAGCCGGACATCATGGCCGCCCCGCTTGAGGTCGATGGCCAGTTCGGCGCCCTCGCCGGCGCCCCAGATGACCACGGTCTGGCCGGGCCGGGCCGAAGCCTCGCGGGCCATGACCTGGTCGATGGTCAGGGCAAAGCCGCGGCTGCGGGCCTCGTCCAGGCCGGGAACCCGCGGCAGGATCGGCTCGGCGCCGGTGGCCAGGACCACCACATCCGGATTTTCGGCTTCGATGATCTCAGCCGTGGCCTCGACGCCCAGCCGGACGGGGACGCCCCACTTCTCCATCATCCGGCGATGATAGGTGGGCTGGTGGCGCAGCATCTCCATGTTCGGGACATTGGGATAGTTGCCGGCCCAGTCCATGGCGCCGCCCAGGGTCCGGCTCTTTTCCAGCACCACAAGGTCATGGCCGATCTCGCGGGCGGTGATGGCGTATTCCATGCCGCCGGAGCCGCCCCCGACCACGACCACCTTCTTCGGCCGGTTGGTCGGAATGATCCGGTATTCGTCATCCCGGCCGAAATTGGGGTTCTGGGCCGAGCCGGCCCAGCCCTTGCCGAAGATGTTGCCCTGCAGCAGCGAGGCGCCAGTATGGGTCGAGAACCGGATCTCGTCTTCCCGGCCGGACAGCATCTTGTTGGGGAAGTCCGGATCGTCCAGCGACAGGCGGCAAACCCCGGCGAATTCGGCGCCGCCTTCCTCGACCATCCTGCCCAGATGCTCCGGCGTGATCAGGTTGGCCGAGCCCAGCAGGGGCATGTCGATGCCCTTCTCCACCAGCAGGCGCTTGAGCTTCTGGATATTGTCCAGGTTCACGACCTTGGGCGTGTAGAAGGACGGGCCGATGAACTCGGTGGAGTGAATGTCGGGCCGGCGGCTGGGCGCGCCCAGCATCGAGCCAAAAGTGCAGTCCAGGACGGCGATGCCCAGGGCATGCAGGCGCGGCGCATAGTGTTCCGCGAAATATTCGATGTCATAGCCGCCCTCGAGGTTCTCGTCGCAGCACAGGCGCGGAATGATCGGATAGTCCTTGCCGCACAGGGCCTGGGTCCGCTGGAGGATCTCCTCGCAGAACAGGAAATGGTCGGCGTACTTGTCCGTGCGGCCCTGGTTGGACAGCAGCGACAGGTTGGTGTGGGGCAGGGACCCGTGGCAGAAGTGGAAGGACACGAAGTCGAATCCGGCTTCCTTGGCTCGGCGGGCGGCCTGGGCATAGTCCTCGACCAGGGATTCATAGACCTCGGTCGGCACCACCTCGCTCTGGGCATTGCCGATCACGTATTTCGTGCTGGGGCCCCAGGCGACCGTGCCGGGAATCCAGCCCTTGCCCGGCTTCAGGGGCACCGTCGTGCCGAGTCCCGGGATCAGGCCGCCATAGAAGAGCTGGATGCCGGCAAGACAGTCGTTGTTCTTGATCTCTGCCACGGTGTCGCGGAACTCGATGACATAGTCCTCGTCATAGAGGCCCAGCATCCGCTCGTTGATCAGGCCGTCGCGACGAACACAGGTCGCCCCGACGATCACCGCCCCATAGCCGCCCCGGGCCAGGGCGCCAAAGGCCGCCGCCAGTCGCCGGGTCGCATAGCCCTGCGGATCCGACATGTTCAGGGTCGTGGGCTCGTGGATGATCCGGTTCTTGAAATGCAGCCCCTTGGCTTCGAAGGGCTCGAAGAGTTTGCTCACGGCGTTCTCCCTGGGCCGCCCGTGGACCGGGCGTGCATGGCGTCTGTCGTCGACATCCCTTGCGAGCCGAAGGCGCGATACCTAGGCTCGCCCATTCGGACGACGCAGTTTAATTCACATGAATTATCTAGGGGCCTTTTGTTGGAGACTGTCAACGGGGATCAGGGCGCGGACACGGGCAATGCGGACCTGCGCCGGCGCATCAAGGTGGTGGCGCGTCGCCTGTTCGCCGAGCGGGGCATCCGGGATGTCACCATCCGCGAGATCGCCCGGGAAGCGGGCCAGAAGAATCTCGGGGTGGTCGGCTATTACTTCGGCAACAAGGAAGGGCTGGTCAGAGACCTGCTGGTGGATGCCGCAGCCCTGATCGAGGCGCGACGCAACGCCCATCTGGAACGGCTGGAAGCCGAAGGCGGCCCGCGATCCGTTCATCAGGCTGTCGAGGCCCTGGTCCTGCCCAGCGTGCAGTTCAGCGCCGGCGACGAAGGCCATGCCGAGACTTTCAACCGCTTCCTGCTGCAACTTTCGCAGTCGGATCCGGGGTTCATCGACCGCACCCTGGAGGGCCGCTGGAATTCTGGCTACCAGCGCTGCCTATCCCATATCCGCCGCCTGATGCCGGACATGCCGACGGCCGCCAAGAACCGCCGGTTCGTCTTTGTCGGGGCCTATGTCAGTTCGCTGCTGGCCATGCGTGAGGCCATGATCACCGACCCGGCCCGTGAACACCCCACCTGGAGCTCCGAGGCCATGCTGCAGGACATCATCGTCACCGCCACGGCGATCCTCGAGGCGTCGGCTGGCCCCCGCGGCAAGGACGGTTAACGGGCCATTAACCCAGTCGGCTGCTGTCTGGGCGCCAGTCTGCAGGCGAACGGCGCGGAGGCCTGATCATGATTTCGGCGGACCTTTCAAGGACAGAAGAGTCGCCTGTCGTCGATGATTTCATCGAGCGGGGCGTTCATCGATTTCCGGAACCCGTGAACCCGCAGGCCTGCGCTGCCCTTCTGGCGGATCTGAAGGCGGACCGCGCCTGGGGTTCAGCCCTGTTTCTGGAGGAGGCGGCGTTCGACGCCGATCCCCAGTATCGCGGGGTCAATCCTCGCCCGGGGCGCAACCTGCTCGACCGCTTTGCCGATCGGCTGGGTTTTGTGGAGCAGGCGCCGCAGATCGTGGCGGGGCTGACGGCGGTATTGGGGCCGGGCTATGGCCTCCTGGATCGGAAGGTTGTCTGCGGCGTGCCGGACAGCGCCATGCCGGCCTGGCTGAAGGCGCGGATCGCCGGCAATCCCGTCAATAATCTGGGGCCCTATGTGCAGCCCCGGTACCGCGATGTGACCTATTTCTACGGCATCGACTTCCACCAGGACCTGATCGACTTCAAGGGTCGGGAGGCCGACTTCCTGACCCTCTATGTCTATCTGTCCAGGGTCGGGCCGGACGATGCGCCCCTCTATCTGCTGGAGGGCAGCCACCGGCTGGGCGCCGCTGTGTTCCCCCATGACCTGAGCCGCACGGACGCGGCTTGCTGGCGATATCGCAGCGGCGACCGGGAGATCGACTGTCGCCAGGTCCTGCTGCTGGGCGAGGCCGGCTCGGTCTCCATGTGGCATGCCTGCACCCTGCATGGGACCCAGCCCGATGCGACCGACCAGGAGCGGATCTCCCTGCGCTATCTGTTCGAACGGTCGCCCGGCGCACAGGCCGGTCTGGATCGAATCAATGCCGGCCTTCGGGGCCCGCTAAGCCTGAACGACACCCGAATCGATCTCGATGCGGAGGGGGCGGCCCGGATAAAGGCCAACAGCGTCAACCAGGCCTGACGCCCTACAGTTATGGTTAACCGTATGTGACTAGCCTTTGCGACATGAACCCTTACGGCGCAGCAATCGAGGCGGACCCGCAATCGGCCCTCACGGGCGGGAAGGACGCGTTGCTGCGCCTCGAGAAGGGTCTGATTCCAGCGGCGCTTGTCGACGAAGCCGTCGCCACCCTGATCGAGATGATGGCGCCCGGTTCCGCTCCCGGCGCCGATCTGGATCAGGTCGTCGACGCCCTTCGCCTGAGCGACCGCGCGCGACTGGGCGAGGTCTATGACGCCTTCCGCGAGACCCTCATCTTCCAGCGGTTGGTCACGGCCGAGGCGCTGGTCGCCACCGCGCAAGGGATGATCGGCGCGACGCGGGTCCATGCGCCCATGCAGCATGCCGTATTCCGCATGGACCTGGCCGGCGAGGCCTGGCGCGGGTTCGGCTGGCACCAGGATTTTCCCTACAATGTCCTCAGCGACCGGTTCGTCACGGCCTGGCTGCCCCTGACTCCGGCCGGGCCGCACAATGGCTCCATCCAGGCGGCGCCGGAGCTGTCGGATCGACTCCATCCGGTGGACATCCGGTTCAAGCGAAACGGCGAAGGGCGGCGCCTGGCCACCCGTGACGCCTTCATCGCCGAACATCTGCAGACCGGTTTTGACGCCGACGCCCAGACCCTGATCCTGGGTCCCGGCGATGTGGCGCTGTTTCACAATCGCCTGGTCCACCGCTCCGGCTTCAACCCGGGCCCGCGCCATCGCTTTTCGGTGCAGGTGCGGTTTGGCGACCTGCTGGCGCCGGAGATGCTGGCGCGCGGCTGGCGCAACCGCCGGGTCGACGGCTTCGAGACCTTCAAATCCCTTTATCCCGACCTGATCCATTCCGAGGAACAGCCATGATCCCCGCTGACGAGACCCTGCGCGAGCTCCTCCGGACCCATATCGATGACCATGACCTGATCGCCAACCTCGGCAGTTTCGGCCGACGCATGCATTTCATGAAGGCCTTCGCCCATTACGAGGTCTTCAAGCTGATCGAGGACCTGCCGGGCGATATCGTCGAATGCGGCGTCTACAAGGGTTCTTCCCTGCTCAGTTTCGCCCGGTTCCTCGAGACCTTCTGTCCCGGCGACCGCACCCGCAAGGTGCTGGGCTTCGACCATTTCCGCGGCCTGGCCGACCGCACGGAAAAGGACGGACTGGACGACCGGGTCGGCAACACGGCCGAGGGCTGGAACCCCGGCGCCTTCCGCGACACCCTGTTCGCCCTGGTCGAGGCCTTCAACCGCGACGCCTTTGTCCAGGTGCGCCCCCGGATCGAGCTGGTCGATGGCGATGTCTGCCAGACGGCGGCGCAGTATGTGGCGGATAACCCCGGAATGCGGTTGTCGCTGCTGCATCTGGACATGGACCTGTACAAACCCACCCTGGCGGCCCTCAAGGCCTTCTGGCCCCGGTTGCTGACTGGCGGCGTGGTGCTGTTCGACGAGTTCGCCATCCGCGAATGGCCCGGCGAGACCGAGGCCGTTGAGACCTTCTTCGAGGGCAGGCCGCCGCGCATCCGCAAGTTCGGCTGGGCCTCGGCGCCGGGCGGCTATCTGATCAAGAGCTGAGGCGGCGCTACCGCCCGGTGAAGACCGGCGCGCGCTTTTCCAGGAAGCTGGCCACACCCTCGCGATGGTCTTCTGTCTTCATGAGGGCGCGGATGGTCTCGATGGCCCATCCGCCCAGTTCGCGGGGATCGCCGGCGGCGCTGCGGCGCAGGCCTTCCTTCATGTAGCGCAGGGCCAGGGGCGGGTTGACGGCGATCCGGGCCGCCATGGCCATGGCCCGCTCCATCAGGGTCTCGTGGGGCGTCACCTCCGTGACCAGGCCGATTTTCAGGGCCTCGGCCGCGTCGATGACATCGCCGGTGAACAACAGCTCGGCGGCCTTGGCCGGGCCGACGATGGAGGGCAGGCGGTAGAACCCGCCGACATCGCAGACCAGGCCGCGCTTGATGAACAGCTCGGCGAACTTCGCCTTTTCGCTGGCGATGCGGATATCGGCATAGAGGGCCAGTTCCATGCCCCAGCCGACGGCCGCGCCATTGATGGCGGCGATCATCGGCTTGTCGCATTCCAGGGCCGCCATGGCCGCCGGGGTCGGCTGATGCCGCACCACCGGCGGCGGGGCGACGGCGGGTTTGGGCCCTGCCATGATCTCGCGGACATCATCGCCGGAACAGAAGGCGGGATCGACGCCGGTCACCACCACACAGCGGGCCTCCGGGTCCTTGACCACCCGCCGCAGCGCCCGCTCCAGCCGGTCATAGGCGTCGAAATTCAGGGCGTTGCGCTGCTGCGGCCGGTTCAGGGTGATGACCGCCACATGGTCCTGCACCCGATAGGTGACGCTCTCTTCGCCGCTGTCCTGCATCGCTTCCACCGCCATGTTGAGAGCCCTTCTGTCTGGAGCCTTGGTCTGTCAAGCCGATGATGAGCCGCCGGTCAGACGGGGGCAAGCCAGACGCAAGGGAAGGGGGGTGGAGACTGAACCGCCTCAGCCGCCGGTCGCCGGCGCCGAGAAGTCGAACTGTTCGGGGCGCTGCTGGCCGCCGCCGAAGGTCCAGGTCAGGCCGATGAAGGCGGCCCGGCCGCCGAACACCTGGTCCGTGGTGTCGGTGAAGCTGGCCGTGTCGATCCGGGTGGTGGAGCCGAAATCATCCAGCAGGTCGCGGACCGTGACATTGACCGACCAGGCGCTGCTGAGTTTCCGCCGATAGCCGAAATTGACCAGGGTGGACTGTTCCCTTGTGCCCTGGGCCAGTCGCTGCGTGCCACCCCAGACGCCCGACATCTGGACAAAGTCCTGCGGGGTCGGCTGCCAGTTCAGGGTCAGGCGGCCCGAGACGCTCTCGCCCTCGCTGTCGACGGCGCCAGGCAGGCCGGCGGCGTCGATGGTCTGGCGGAACAGGTTGATGCTGGCGTTGTAGCGAAGGGTCGGAACCAGGGCCCCGTTGGCCACCAGTTCGAGCCCGGTGGAGGTGTTGGCGCCCAGGTTCTGCGGCCGGGTCAGGAACACCCCGCCGCCCAGATCCGTCGTCACCGGCGTGAAGGCGTCCTTCGTGTCCCGGTAGTAGAGGGTGGCCTGGTAGAAGGTCTGCGCGACCCGGCGCTGCCATATCAGCTCATAGGCGTCGGTCTGTTGCGGCAGCAGGCCCGGATTGCCGGACCGCAGGTTCAGATTGTCCTCATAGGTCAGGAAGGGGTTCAGTTCCCGGCCGCCGGGCCGCTGGATCCGCCGGCCATAGCTGGCCCGGAGGGTCTGGGTGTCGGTCAGTTCATAGGAGGCGCTGAAGGTCGGATAGGCTCGGAAATAGTCCTGGGATGTGCGGATCCCGGTGGTCTTCTGGTCCAGGTCGAGATTGGCCTGTTCCAGGCGCAGGCCAAGCTGGGCGCTGATCTTCTCGCCAAATGGCCGCTCATAGGTTCCATAGAGGGCGTAGACCGTCTGGTCGAAGGCGAACCGGTTGGATACCCGGGGGTCTACGACGAGGGTAGAGGCCGTCGGACCGCGGGCGAATTCGTTGTCCTGTTCCTGTTCCTGATTCTGGCGCTCGAAGCCCAGACGCAGCTTGGCGCCGTCCTTCATGGGCCGCACATAGGCGCTGGTGAATCCGATCTGGTCGGCCCGGTTCTGGTTGTCCAGCCGCTCGTAGAAGGGCGCCGCCGCCGGGATCAGCTGGTCGGCAAAGGTGCTGAGGTCGATGCCGAACCGGTTGCGGTCATAGCGCAGCTCGTTGGACCATTCATGGCCCTGACCCTCGAAGCGCCGGACGACCCGGGCCGTGGCGCCGGAGAACTGCCCCTTGAAGCCGCCTTCAGAGGCGCGGCGATAACCTGAGGCCAGTCCGCCGCCGACGGCGTCCGACTCGAACAGGTCCAGGGTGTCGGCGGCGCTGTCGACGTCCGTATGGCGCATCTCGCCGGTCAGCTGGGTCTTGGCGTCGAGGTTGTGCTCGACCGACAGGCGGACAAAGGCGCTGTCGGAATCGCCCTCGGTCGTCTGGGTCTGGCGCCCTTGAAGAAACTGGCCGGAGCCGGGGTCGAGGCGTTCCCGCACCCGGTCCAGGTCCTGAAGGAACCGGTCATGGCGCAGGCCAATATCGCCGGAAACCGTGGTGGGGCCCTTGGTGTGGGTCAGGCTGGCGCCCAGATTGTAGCGGCCCGTATCCCCCAAATTGGCGCGCAGGGAGCCGTTGGTGGTCTGGCCGGCCCTTACCGTCTTGGGCTTGGAGATCAGGTTGATCACGCCCCCGGAGCCTTCCGGGCTGAGGGCCGCCGAAGGGTTGGTCAGGACCTCGATCCGGGCGAAACCTGATGCCGGAACCTGCTGGATCAGCTGGCCTCGGCTGGGGCCGTTGAACTGGCCGGCCGGGCGACCGTCGATCAGGATGGTGACGTTGGAATCGCCGCGCAGACTGACATTGCCGTCCGGGTCGACCTCGACCGAAGGTATGTTGCGCAGGGCGTCCGCCAGGGTGCCGGTACTGGCCTGCAGGTCATCGGCCAGGCTGTAGCTGGTCCCCTCGCTGGTGGTGCGAACCTCATTGGGGCGAGCGGTGACGACCACGCCTTCAACCTCGGCGTCCTTGCCTGCGGGCCTGGCGGCGGCCGGGGCGGGAGACGGGGCAGGGGCCTGGGCCTGGGCCGCCCCGGACAGGGACGCCATGGCGATGCCGGCAAGCAGAACCAAACGAATTGACATCATGACTTGCACCCCTGGCGCCGGCGCAAATCCGTCCTGCACGGTCCCGCCCGCCCGGGGATATAGGCGGCCAGGGCGCGCGGACAGTTACAACTTGGTCATGCGGGGCCTGCCGACGCCAGGGCGGCCAGCAGCAGCTTGATCATGTCGCCGGCCAGGGCGCGGGTGTCGTCGATGGCCAGACGGTCAAAATTGATCGGCAGGGCCAGGGCGCCATGCAGTCCGGCCCAGGCCAGCTGGGCCAGCCGGCCAGGATCTCCGGGGGCCAGGGCCCCGCTGGCCTGTCCATCCGCAACGGCGGCGACCAGCAGGGCGGCGAACACGGCGCTGGCGAGAGGCTCCCGGTCCGGTTTTGGCAGGGTCTCGGGGCGAACGAACAGAAAGGCCCCGCGAAACAGTTCTGGGCGATCCAGCGCGACCTCGACATAGGCCTCGAGCAGCTTTCGCAGCCGTTGGACCGGGTCTGGATGGTCTGCCGCGATCTGTTCCAGTTGCCGATTGATCGTCTCGACTGGCCCCTGCCACAGGGACTGCATCAGCCCCTGCAGACTGCCGAAATGCAGATAGAGGGCGCCGACCGACATGCCGGCCCGGTCGGCGATCGCGCGGGCGGAAACCCCCGTCGCCCCCAGTTCGGCATAGAGTCCGGAGGCCGCCTTCTGGAGGCGCCGCCTTGCGGCCTGTTTCTGGTCTTCGGAGGCCGGCTTGCGGGGCATCCGCGCTTTATGCGGCCAGACCCTGACGGTTCAAGTTCATTCGGCTCCTCAGCGTGGAAAGCGGGGTATCCAGTTCGTCCTCCCAGCGCTCGAAGTTCAGGTTCCGGGCAGAGCGGCCATAGGACCAGCCATCGACGAAGGCGTCCATGAACTCGACAATCGAACCCGGCCTCAGGAAGGCAACATGGGCCGTGGTCACCGCCACCCGCATGGCGTGGTAGGGAAAGCGAAGCTGGGCCAGGTAGAAGGCGGCCAGGGCCAGTTCGCCCTGGTTGGTCGCCTCATAGCCGGTCAGGACATGCAGGAAGTCGTGGATCTGGAATCCCCGCACCATCATGTAGCTGAGGTCGGGGGGCAGACGGTCCAGCTTGCCGGACGCCTGCAGCTCTTCATTGAACCGGCGATAGTTGCGGCCGAGGTTCTGTTCCAGGCCGTTGTCCAGGATGAACCGGCGATAGGCATGCCCAAGCGTGCCGGGCGCACATTGCGCCAGCCGCTCGAGCGACAGGGGCTCGGAAATGTACCCCTCGCGGATGAAGGGTCCTGCCTCCGGAATCGACGCCAGCTCGCGGCTATAGGCCTCGATCGCCCCGGCGGGCGCCTTCTCCCACCAGTCGTGGAACAGGTAGTAGACCCCGTAATCCAGGGGTGTATTGGCGGATCTGAGGAACTTTTCAGCGAATTCGTGATCGATGGTCGGCGCTTCGGCCATGGCCTGTCTCCCTGCTGGCGAGAAGGTTGTAGCAGGTCCGAATAATAAAATGAACAGGTTCATTTTATTATTCGGTATTTTTCGCGACGAAGGCGTCTTGGGTCGCGATACGCTGTCCCCTCATTCGGCGCCGCCCGCTCTCCGAACGCTGACACTCTGGGCAATCCCTCCGCAACCGCATCAATTCGCCGTGGCGCGAGACCCGGGGCGGGGGGATGGTGTAGCAGTCAGGGCGAGACGGCCTGTGGGCCGCCGGGGCGGAGACTTGGGCGTTGATTACGGTCGCACTGCATCACAAGACCCAGTACCGCTATGACCGTCCCGTCACGCTTGGGCCCCAGGTGGTGCGGCTGCGGCCCGCCGCCCATACCCGGACCCGGGTGCAGAGCTATGCCCTGAAGGTTGCGCCGGCCGGACACTTCATCAACTGGCAGCAGGACCCTTTCGGTAACTGGCTGGCCCGGCTGGTGTTTCCGGAAGCCGTGCGGGAGTTCAGCGTCGAGGTGAACCTGACCGCCGAGATGTCGGTGATCAATCCCTTCGACTTCTTCGTCGAGCCCTGGGCCGAGGCCCTGCCGTTCGCCTATCCGCCGGACCTGGCGCGGGAACTGACCCCCTATTTGTTGGTCGAGGACGACAGTCCGGCCCTGGAGGCCTATGTCGCCGGCCTGCCGCGCACCGCGCCCAGCACGGTAAATTTCCTGGTTGATCTCAATGCCCGGCTGCAGCGGGAGATCCGCTATCTGGTGCGGATGGACCCGGGGGTCCAGACCCCGGAACAGACTCTGGCCCTGGCGTCCGGCTCCTGCCGCGACAGCGCCTGGCTGCTGGTTCAGATCGTCCGCAAGCTGGGCCTGGCCGCCCGGTTCGTATCCGGCTACCTGATCCAGCTGAAGGCCGACATCGAGTCCCTGGACGGCCCTTCGGGTACGGCGGTCGACTTCTGCGACCTGCATGCCTGGGCCGAGGTCTATATCCCGGGCGCAGGCTGGATCGGCTTTGACGCCACCTCCGGCCTTCTGACCGGCGAGGGCCATATCCCCCTGTCGGCGGCGCCCCACTACAATTCCGCCGCCCCGATCACCGGTCTGGCCAGCCCGGCCGAGGTCGATTTCAGCTTCGAGATGTCGGTCAAGCGCATCATCGAGCCGGTGCGGATCACCATGCCCTTCGAGGCCGAACGCTGGACGGCGCTGGATTCGCTGGGCGAGCAGGTCGACCGGGACCTGGAGGCAGAGGACCTGCGCCTGACCATGGGCGGGGAGCCGACCTTCTGTTCCATCGACGACTTCGAGTCTGCCGAATGGAACACCGACGCCGTCGGCCCCACCAAACGGGGCCTGGCCGACAGCCTGATCCGGCGACTGCGGGACCGGTTTGCGCCGGGCGGCCTGCTGCATCACGGCCAGGGCAAATGGTATCCGGGGGAGGTGCTGCCCCGCTGGGCCTTCGCCCTGTTCTGGCGGGTGGACGGACAGCCGGTCTGGTCCGACATCTCCACCATCGCCGGGGAAGCTCCTGCCAGGGGCGCCGTGGTCGATGACCTGAAGACCTGGCGGTTCGCCCGCCGGTTCGCCGAGACCCTTGGCCTTGATCCCGGCTGCGCCATGCCGGCCCTGGAAGACCCGCTCCACTGGATCGGCGAAGAGGGCAAGCTGCCGGACAATTTCGATGGCGAGTCCCTGCCCACCGATGCGCCCGAAGACCGGGCCCAGCTGCTGAAGGTGTTTGACGGCCGGTTTGCCCGGATCCGGGGCTATGTCCTGCCTATCCGTCGCTGGCGCGAGGGCGAGGACAGCGGCTGGATGACCGAGGCCTGGCGGCTGAAGCGGGGCCGGCTGTTCCTGGTTCCCGGCTCATCCCCGGCCGGCTATCGCCTGCCCTTGAGCAGTCTGCCCGACCTGTCGCCTGAGGACTTCCCGACCCTGCAGGTCCGCGACCCCTTCGAGCCGCGTGACGCGCTCCCGCCTCACAGCGCTTTCCGGGACCGGGCGGCGGCCAGCCTTGGCGCTGGCGAGGCGGCCACGAAGACCGGCCGGACCGGCCATGTCCGCACCGCGATCATCTTCGAGCCCCGGGACGGAGTGCTGCATGTCTTCATGCCGCCCACCGAGTCGGCCGAGGACTATCTGGAACTGGTCGCTCAGATCGAGGCCGTGGCCGGCGAGATGAAGCAGAGCCTGAGGTTCGAAGGCTATCTGCCGCCCCAGGACCCGCGCATCGACATCATCAAGGTGACCCCGGACCCCGGGGTCATCGAGGTCAATATCCAGCCGGCTCGCAGCTGGCGCCATGCCGTGGAGATCACCACCGGCGTCTATGAAGAGGCCCGCAAGACCCGGCTGGGCGCTGACAAGTTCATGATCGATGGACGCCACACCGGCACCGGTGGCGGCAACCATGTGGTGGTGGGCGGCGCCAGTTCCGAGGATTCGCCCTTCCTGCGCAGGCCGGACCTGCTGAAGAGCCTGCTGATCTACTGGCAGCGGCATCCGTCCCTGTCCTATCTGTTCTCGGGCCTGTTTGTCGGTCCGACCAGCCAGGCGCCGAGGGTTGACGAAGCCCGCCATGACGGCCTTTACGAGCTGGAGATCGCGCTGGCCGAGGTGCCCGCGCCGGGGGCCGATGCGCCGCCGCCCGCCCCCTGGCTGGTCGACCGGCTGTTCCGCAACCTTCTGGCCGATGTGACGGGCAATACCCACCGCACAGAGATCTGCATCGACAAGCTCTATTCGCCGGATGGACCCACGGGCCGGCTGGGGCTGCTGGAATTCCGCGGCTTCGAGATGCCGCCGGACGCCCGGATGAGCCTTGCCCAGCATCTGCTCCTGCGCGCTCTGATTGCCTGGTTCGCCCGCCAGCCGCAGGACGGCGCCCTGGTCCGCTGGGGCACGACCCTGCATGACCGTTTCATGCTGCCGCATTTCGTATGGGCCGACTTCCTGGGGGTTCTGGATGACCTGAAGGGCGCCGGCTATGAGCTGGATCCCCTGTGGTTCGAGGCCCAGCGGGAGTTTCGCTTCCCGGCCTATGGCCGGGTCGAGCATGGCGGGGTGTCCCTGGAGATCCGCCACGCCCTGGAACCCTGGCATGTCATGGCCGAACAGAGTGTCGGCGGCGGCACCGCCCGGTTCGTCGACGCTTCGGTGGAACGACTGCAGATTCTGGCCAATGGCCTGACGGCCGAACGGCATGTCATCACCTGCAACGGCCGCGCCCTGCCCATGACCCCGACCGGGGTGGCGGGCGAGGCGGTCGCCGGCGTGCGCTACAAGGCCTGGAAGCCCCATAGCGGCCTGCACCCGACCATTGCGCCGCATGGCCCCCTGACCTTCGACATCGTCGATCGCTGGAATGGCCGGTCCCTGGGAGGCTGCGTCTACCATGTCAGCCATCCGGGCGGGCGCAACTATGACACCGTTCCGGTCAACTCCTACGAGGCCCAGGCCCGCCGGCTGGCCCGGTTCCAAGAGCATGGCCATACGCCGGGGGCCATCGAGGTGCCGCCGGAAACCCGCAGCCTGGAATTCCCGCTGACCCTTGATCTTAGGCGTCCCCGTGGCCTCTGACACCGCCCTTCGCCCGAAAGACGCCGGCGCCAAGACCCGGCTGCAGGGATGGCTGGACGGCTATCGGCCCTTCGCCGACGCGCCGGACGAGCTGATCGGCCGGCACGGATCCAGGTCTCAGGCCTGGATGCGCTATCTGGGCGATCTGGCCGCCTTTCCGCCGGGCGAGTTCGAGGATCGCTTCGCCCTGGCCACAAGGCATATCCGCGACAGCGGCGTTTCCCACCGCATCTATGGCGATGACAACGAACGGACCTGGCCGCTCAACCCCTTGCCGCTGATCCTGGGCGAGGCCGAATGGGCCCAGATCGCCAAGGGGGTCGAACAGCGGGCCGGGTTGATCGAGGCGGTCCTGACCGATCTCTATGGTGAGGCGAAACTGGTCAGCGAAGGCCATCTGCCGGCGGCGGCGGTGACCGGCAGCAGCGACTTCATCCGGGCCATGCGGGGCGTCGCGATACCGGGCGGCCGGCCCATGCACATCTATGCTGCGGACCTGGGGAGGGGCCCCGATGGCCGCTGGTGGGTGCTGGACGACCGCACCCAGGCGCCATCAGGGGCCGGCTACGCCCTGGAAAACCGTCTGGTCCTGTCGCGGGCCTTTCCCAACCTCTACAACAGCATGAACGTCCAGCGGCTGGCGCCCTTCTTCAGCGACTTCCGCGCCAGCCTGGCGGAGGCGGCTCACCGCAGCGAACCGCGCATCTGCCTGCTGACGCCGGGCCCCTTCAGCGAGACCTATTTCGAACAGGCCCATCTGGCCCGCTATCTGGGTTTTCTGCTGGTCGAGGGCGAGGATCTGGTGGTCCGGGACGGCCAGGCCTATGTGCGGACCATCGCCGGGCTGAAGCGCGCCGATGTCATCTGGCGGCGGGTGGACGCCGATTTCATCGATCCGCTGGAACTGAACAGCGCCTCGCAGTTGGGCGTGCCCGGCCTGCTGGAGGCCATCCGGGCCGGCGGGGTCGTGGTGTCCAACATGCCGGGATCCGGCCTGCTGGAATCCCGCGCCCTGCTCAGTTTCCTGCCAGCCCTGAGCCGCCGGGTCCTGGGCGAGGACCTCATCCTGCCAAACATCGCCACCTGGTGGTGCGGCCAGCCCCGGGAACGCAGCCTGGTCGACAGCCGCATCGACAGTCTCGCCATTGCGGCGGCCTTTGGCGGCAGGGGCCATCCGGCCCTGGCCCGCGGTCCCCGCATGCTGGCGGACCTGACCCCGGACCTGCGCCAGTCCCTGATCACCGCCATGCATGAGCGGCCGGTCGATTTTGTCGGCCAGGAGGTGGTCAAGCTCTCCACCACCCCGGCCTGGCGCGACGGCGCGCCCCAGGCCAGCCCCTTTGTCCTGCGGGTGTTTGCAGCGGCGACGCCGGACGGCTGGAAGGTCATGCCCGGCGGCTTCTGCCGCGTATCCGACCAGAAGGACGCCCGCGCCCTGTCCATGGGCGACGGCGCCCAGGCGGCGGATGTCTGGGTGCTGTCCGACGGGCCGGTCGACCGGGTCTCGCTGATGACCCAGAGGGACGATGTGAAGGTTCGCCGGATCATGGGCAACCTGCCCAGCCGCGCCGCCGACAACCTGTTCTGGCTGGGCCGTTATCTTGAAAGGGCCGAGGGCACGCTTCGCCTGGTGAGAAGCCTCTGCACCAGCCTGATGGACTCAGACGCCGCTCTGCACAGCGCCGGCGAGACCATGGTCAAGCTGCAGGGTTTGCTGACCGAATGGGGCGCGGTCAGCGAGGCCAACCCGCCGCAACGGGTGTCTGGCTTTGTCGCCAGCGCCCTGCATGACGAAGACGCCTATGGTTCGGTCATCCGTCTGGTGAGGTCGGCCCGGCGGGCGGCGGCCAGCATGCGCGAACGCCTGTCGGAGGACTTCTGGAAGCTGCTGCAGGATCTGGAACGTCGGCTGTCCGGCCAGGGCGAGGTGTTGCTCACCGAAGCCGAGGGCCTGGCCCGGGCCGAGGCCGCGCTTCAGGCCCTGGCCACCCTGTCGGGCCTGGCCCAGGAAAACATGAACCGGGTGGCCGGCTGGCGGTTCCTCGACATGGGCCGGCGGATCGAGCGGGGGGTCAATACCTGCCGGATCATGCGTCAACTGGCCGGAGAGGACGCCACACCCGACGACCTGGACCTGCTGCTGGATATGGTGGACAGCCAGATCACCTATCGGTCCCGCTATCTGGTGGGTCTGGCCCTGGTCCCGGTCCGGGACCTGGTCATGCTGGACCCCTACAATCCCCGTTCCGTGGCCTTCCAGGTGGTGACCCTGCGCACCCATTTCGCCGCCCTGCCCAATCTTCTGGATGACGGCATGCCCGAGACCCCCATGCGCCTGCTGATCCAGCTGGGCAGCCGGGTGGATACCGAGGATGCGGCGGATCTGGGATCTGAGACGGCGCTCGCGTTCGAACAGATGCTCATGCAGCTGTCCAATGCCGTGGCCGACCGCTACTTCCTGCAGGGGTCCAACGCCACCCCGACCAAGAAGCTCGGCGGGCTTGCGTGATCTACTCCCTGCGCCACCTGACCACCTATCTCTACGAAAAGCCCGTCACCTTTGCGCGCTGCGCCCTTCGCCTGTCGCCCCAGGCCGCGCCCGACCAGTCGGTGCTGTCCACCAGCCTGAAGATCACCCCGGTCCCGACCCGGATCGAAAAACACATCGGCCAGTTTGGCGAGCCCGTGGTCACCGCCATCATAGAGACGCCCCATCGCGAGCTGAAGATCCTGGCCTCTTCGAGGGTCGATGTCATCCGGCCGGCCCGCAGCGCCCCGCTCGGCGGAGAGGCTTGGGAGCGGGTTCGGGAACAGGGTTTCGCCGTCGCCGGCCTGGACCTGGGATCGCCGGCCCATTTCCTGTACCCCACAGCCATGACAGCCAACCACCCGGCGATCACCGACTATGCCGCCCGCAGCTTCACGCCCGGTCGACCGGTGATCGAGGCGGCCTTTGACCTGACGCGCCGGATCAAGGCGGATTTCGTCTATGACTCGGACTCCACCGATGTCCGGACCCTGGCCATCCACGCCTTCGAGGCCCGCCACGGGGTCTGCCAGGACTTCGCCCAGATCATGATCGCCGGTCTGCGGGGCCTGGGCCTGGCCGCCGCCTATGTCAGCGGCTATCTGCGCACCTATCCGGCGCCCGGCCGCCCCCGACTGGAGGGCGCCGACGCGACCCATGCCTGGGTCGACCTCTGGTGCGGACCCCGGGCCGGCTGGATCGGATTTGACCCCACCAACGCCCTGGTCGTGGCCGAGGAACACATCGTCCTGGCCAAGGGCCGCGACTATTCCGACGTCGCCCCCATCGGCGGCGTGGTGCTGGGCTCGGGCGAGCAGGTGATCAAGGTCGGGGTGGATGTTGTGCCTCTGGAGATGGCGACGTCCCAGCTTGCGTAGCGCCGGAGCGGGACCCTCTGTCTTTGCGAAACGTCCGGCGAGAGCCTGTTCCGTTATGATCGAACCGATCATAACGGAAAAACAGGCTCTGATTCAAAGGGTTAGAGCATGTTTCGATCCGATAACCGCTTCACACTTATCGGAACATGCTCTAAAGAACGCAGCGCCCAGGACGGAAAGAAGCGAGGCTCCGGGCCCCGCTTCTCCTTTGGTCTTCAAGGCCGGTAGGTCAGACTCACCAGGGCGCCCCAATTGTCTTGATCGCCGCCCAGTTCGGCGGAGCCGCCCAGGGACAGCGCAACACGCTCGCTGACCGGAAACGACGCCGCAAGAGACAGTTGGCCATGGCCGCCGCGCTCCTGTCCGACCGGCAGGGCCCGCACAATTTCGGGAACCGTGGCCAGACTTGAGCGCGCCAGGGAGTCCGGGCCGCTGGCGGAACCGTTCCAGGCCAGGGATCCGTCCAGGCGCACATGCTGGAGCCGGGCGGAGGCGGCCAGGCCAATCTCCCAACGGGTCACGTCGCGGCTGGCGGGCCTCACGGCCTGATCCAGACCGACGGCCCCTGTCTCGCGATAGGATTCGACCCGTGTGGACAGACTCTGGACGCCGGCGAAGGGTGACACTTCGACGAGCGCGTCCATGGCGAGGGGGTAGGACAGATAAAGGCTCGATCCCTGGCTGGTCGCCCGGGTCTCGCCGCGCGCAATCTGGCCTGCAACGCCGGTTCTGCGCCGGATGTCGGACAGTCGGTCGCCACCGGCGACGGTTGCGGCCTCGATCAGAACCGGACCGACCCTGCCCTGCGCCGAAACCGTGACCCGACCGCCATTGCTCGAGAAACCGCCAAGGCCCTGGCCGTCAACCCGGCCGGCAAGCGTCACCCGGCCGGTCGATATCTCCGTCCCGACGCCAAGACGCCAATCCTCGCCGATCTGCCAGCGATAACCGACCCCAAAAGCGGTCGAGCCCTGGTCGTATCCAATGGCGAAAGGTTCCGTGGAGCGGGCCTTGGCGTCACGGGCAATTGCAACGGTCAGGGCCGAGCCATCGGCAAACCGCCATCCGGATGCCGGTCCGCCGGTCCGTCGCAGGGCTGCCAGAGTCGAGGCGCTGACCGACTCCGCCTGGGCGGACAGGGTGCGGGGCGCGACAAGGGTGTCGGTAGCCGCCGCCGCCAGCATCTCATGCCCGCGCCGGGTGGGATGCTGACCATCCCACCACAATCGCGTGGCGTCGTCCGTGCAGACTGTGCCAGCCTCGAAATCCAGACAGGGTGTCGTGACATCGGCGTAGCCGTACTTGGCCGGGTTGGCCAGCGCGTCCAGGACGATCGTGCGGGTGTCCAGTACGTAGAAGATATCCCCCTTGCGAGCGGCCCGGTTCATTTCAGCGACAAGGTTGGCGTTGAGCCGCGGCACATAGAGGGCATCGGCGGCAAGGATCGCGGGATCGTTGAAATTGGGAATGCCCTGGACGCTGAGCGTGGTCTGGACCAGGAACTGGGAGGCGCCAATCCCCTGAAGCGCCCGCACGGATTGGCCGAAGTCGGCGCCGGCCTTGTCGGCCGCAGCGATCAGGTCGGCCTCGAAGGATTCCGGCGCGCTCGTGAGAAGGACGGCGCCGAAGTCATTGTTGCCGCCATTGAGCTGAACGAGATCCAGCCGGCCAAGCCGCTCGCCGCTGGCGACAAAGGCTCGAACCTGACTGGCGACCCCCTGCTGGGCGATGGCCGGATTGTCGCCGAGGATCGCAGAGATCGTGATGTCGCCGAGGGTGGCGCCGCCGATGGCGAAATTGCGAACATGGTCGGGGCCAACCCCTACAGAGTCCGGAAACAGCTCGACAAACACAGGCCCGTTGGAAAAGCGGCCATTGAAATAGGGGGGGCTGGGGGTCTCGTCGAAATTGCCCGACAGGGCAGGGATGTTGCCGGAGTCGGTGATGCTGTCCCCGAACACTGTGACGCTGTTGAACAGCCGGCCGTGGTTGGTGGCCGACTGGGCCAGTGCGGGACTGGAAACAAGAGTGGTCGCGATCATCGCGCCGTACAGAAGGCGGAACATGGGAGGTGTCCTTTAGCGGCGCCGGCACGGAAGTGCGCCGGGTCTGACAGGCCCTTGGCGAACGGCTGCCGTTTCTGCGCCCGGTCCAGCTTGCGAGGACGGTTTGGCTGTCCTATCCAGCTATCCCGGACACTGGCCGCCCAAGGGCCGGTTGTTCCGCAAGCCCGAGGGCGGCATGACGAACGCGATGCCGATAGTCTTCTATGCGGCCGCGGCGGGCGCCGGGCTGCTGGTGGCCGCTCAACTGGCTCTGCTCACCCCGACCTCAAAGGCCTATCAGGCGGCGTCAGGATTCTTTGTGGTCCTGGCGCTGCTGTCTGCCTTGAATGCTGGCGGGCTCGCGGTAGCAGGCCTGCCTGTTTCCTACGTCCTGGCCTCCGCTGCCCTGTTGGGGGCCCTGACCCCGCTCCTGCGCCTCTATGTGGATGACCTGGTTTCCGATGTGCCGCTGACCTGGCGCTGGAAGGATCTGACGCACTTTGCGCCGGCTGTGGGAATGGCGGGGCTTGCGGTTCTTGCAATGGCCTTGCCGCCGCCCGATCTGACCCTCCAAGGACTGATCCTTGTGATCGACTGGGCCATCATCATGCTCACGGTCCTGATCCTTCTTCAGGGCGCCTTCTATGTCTATCGAGTGCTTGGTCGGTTCGCCCAACTGCAGAGCCGCCTCAAACAGGTTCTGTCGGTCTCTGCGGTCTCTGAACTGTTCTGGCTTCGGGCCGTGACGGCGCTTTTTGTGCTCAACGGCCTTCTCACCCTGGTGGACAATGTCGGTCTCATGGCGGTGTCGGAGCTTGGATTTGCTGCCCCGGCTTTCGCCTTCACCCTGGTGATGGGCGTCTGGTCCGTCCGACAGGCTCCCCTGTTCCAGCCGAACGCTACGAACGCGGAGCGACTTCGGTTGCCGGAGTCCCCGCCGCAGCCTGATGGTCCCAGATATGAGCGGTCGCTACTGGACGACGATCGGCTTGAGCGGATCGCCGCCCGAATCGAGGCGGCGTTCGCAGCAGAGAAGCTTCACCTGGACCCCAATCTCTCGCTGAGAAAACTGGCCGCCGCCACCGGGGTTTCCGAGATCAATCTGTCCCAGACCTTCAGCCGCTTCCTGGGCGCCAGTTTCTTCGACTACGTCAATGCTCGACGGGTCGCGGAAGCCAGGGCGCTGCTGGAATCCAGTGACGATGCGGTCGTGACCATCGCCGTAGCGGCCGGGTTCAACTCACGGTCCGCATTCTACACCGCTTTCAAGGAGCTCTGCGGTCAGACACCGGCAGCCTATCGCACCGGCCTGGCCCGGCCCGAAAAGGTCTCTGGTCGCTATGGATAGGGAGCCGGGCCCAGAAGTCAGCCAGTCTCCCGGCCCTCCCGCTATTTCCTTCCGGCAGGGGCCTCCGCCACCTCGATCACATAGCGGGCCCTCAGCCGGTCCATGAAGGCCGCATTGGCGTTGTCGCGCGCTGCTTCCAGATAGTCGTCGCGCACCTGCGCCTTGACCGTCTCGAAGTCGGCCGGACCGCCCTTCTGCCGGGCTTCGACCCGGAGCAGATGCCAGCCATAGGCCGAGCGAACCGGTCCGGTCCATTGGCCCAGGGAAGCGGTCAGGGCAGCCTGGATGAAGTCAGGACCATAGTCTCTCAGCAGGTCCGATCCCCGGACCTGGCGATAGCTGCGCGGCAGGACGAAGGGATCGCCGGTCTCGCTGTCGGCGGCTCCGCTTCGAAGCACGGTTTCGGAAGCGACCCGCCCGCCGCCCCCGGCGCGGTCGTCGCTGAAGAAGATATGGCGAAAGGTCAGCAGGGGCGGGCTGGCATACTGGTCGGGATTCCGACGGAACCGTTCCCGCAGGGCGGCCTCGTCCGGCTCGGCCACGGGGCTTATATCCTCGCCGGCAAAGGCCATCTTCTGGGCCAGGCGACGGCGGATGATCAGGTCGTCCTGGTCCAGTCCCAGCCGCACGGCCTCTCGCGCCAGGATCTCTTCATCGACCCGTTCACGGATGATGCCCTGCAGCTCTTCCGGGGTCGGGGCGCGCTGGGTCTGGACCTGCCAATAGGCGACCAGTTGCGAAATCTCGCCCGCATCGACCTTCAGCACCGGCCGCTCAAGCGCCTTCAGGCCGGCGGCGGCCAGCATGAGAACGACCCCGATGGCCAGGAAATGGGTGAGGGGCTCATACAGGACGGCCCGCGCCAGAGCGCGCCAGTCCCGCCCTTGAGCCGCCGCCTCAGGCTTTCGGGTCATACCAGATCGGGGAAGACCAGGCCCGCTCGATGATGGTCGGGATCATTTTTGGGTTGGGCGGGGTCCCGTTGCGGATGGCATCCCAGGTGGACCAGCGGCAGGACGGATTTTCCAGGACCCGCACATAGTAGAAGGCCCTCTGGCGGGGATCGAAGTCGGGATCGGTCCAGAGGGTGCGAAGTTCGACATCGCCCTTGAACTTCGAGGTCTCGCAGGTGGCGATGTTGACGGTTGCGCCATTGTCGGGGCAGCGCCAGGTGTTGCGGTTCAGGGGCAGGTTGTCGGAACAGGCCACGTCGAACACCTTTTCCTTGGCGACGCCGTTCTCGATCCAGCCCTTCACGATCTGGGCCCGCTGCAGATAGCCGGAATTGGGATCACGCATGCCCCAGACCAGGAACTGTGGCGCGGCGCCGCGCGAGGTCTTCAGGTCGCCGCCCATGGGGACGCCGCGCCTGTAGGCCTGATGGACCAGGTCTCCGCGATTCAGCAGGCCATCGGGAAAATTGTAGCTGGCAAAGAAGCGGACACGGATGCGTGGGCCGGAGGTGGCGAAGGTTTCCTTGCGACGCATGGCGTCATAGATGGCGTCTCGCGTGTTCTCCTCGGCCCAGACCCCGGCCAGGCCGGAGGCGCCCCAGGACTCGAAGGGCCTGCCACCGGTCAGGGTCGGGTCCTGCTTGACGCCTTCCCAGGTCTTGCCGCCAGCAGGCGGGACAGAGCCGCGCTGGTCAGCCCTGCCGTCCACCCGGCCGACCTTGCTGAAATAGTTGCGCTCTTCCACCGAGCCGGGGGATGAGTTGTGTGTATCGCTGGCGCCGATGAAGCCAAACTTGAAGGGATTGTAGCCCCGGCTGTCCTGCAGTTTCAGGCCGGTCTTGAGGGCGTCGCGCACATAGCCGCCGGAAAACTGGGTCACGGCCTTGTTGGTCCCGATATAGACCTCCATCAGCTCGAAATCGGCCCATTCGTCGTTGGGCGACAGGGACGGGTGGGTCTCTGAAGTCCCCTTGATCTGGGTCATCTCGGCCAGGGGTTCATTGCGCATGCGCAGCTCGGCATAGGCCTTGTCGATATCCCCGCCGCCCAGATGGCTGGCCTGGTACATCAGGCCGTCGCTGCCGTTCATGTTGTGCGGAATGGCCAGGGCCTCGATGCCCCTTGCCCGCCACCCATCCATGGACTTCCAGAGGTTTTCCGGGTCCTGGGATTCGACCGCCGAATAGGGCAGGTCGGGGGTCCGGTCCGACTTGAAGATGACGTTCCGGTGCAGGTTCTTGCCGTCGGGCGCCGAGGTGAATTCATAGCCGACAAAGGTGGTGAACTTGCCGGGCTCATTGTGGCGGGCGGCGGCGTCGCGGATTTCCTTCCAGGCCCGGCCCATGATCGCCGGATCCTTGAACTCATCGGGCATGGTGCCATTGCGGTTGGCGCTCACCAGCGCCGTGAACGCCGCCGAGATCTTGGCCGGGTCCGTGCTGAAGAAGCCCTGGACCAGAGGTAGTTTGGACAGGGGGCTGGCCGGATTATTGGCCTGCTCCATGGCCCCCAGATATTCGGAGTGGTCAGTGACAGCGACAAAGTCGAGCGGTCCGCCGGCCAGTCGGATGTCGAAGCCGCCCGCATGGCCGATGGTTTCGCCCTTGGCGAATCGATAGGCGTCATCCGGAGAGCTACGGACGTTGAAGATATAGGCGTCGAACGACAGCCGGGTATGGACATGCAGGTCGCCAAAATAGGCGTTGCGGTCAGGGTTGTAGCCGGGGAGGGGGCCTGTGACCTTGCGCGTCGCCGACGCCTCGGCAGCCTGTTTCTGGTCCGCCGTCAGGGCCGCGCCGCCTGCCAGCACAGAGGAAACTGCAACAGCCGCCACGCCCGCGACCATCCAGCCGCGCCTCGTCATCCGTTGAAAGAAACTGGTCACCCCGAACCCTCCCGGGCGCCCTTGGTCGGGCGCTCTTCCTTCCGCAACATTGCTCGCGGCGGCCAAGGCTGTCAAAGGCGTAGCTCAGAAACTGCCGGCGGGGAGGCCGACCAAGGACATGGGGCGGCGCCTGCTTTGCCTTCTGACGGGGCTCTGGTTTCTGGTCATCGGGGCGTTCGATCCTGCGGCAACCCATGAGGTGCGGCCGGCCCTTCTGCAGATCACCCAATCAGCGCCGGGCGACTATGTCGTGGTCTGGAAACAGCCGACCGTCGGCAATATGGGGCTGAAGATCCGGCCGCATCTGTCCTCGGGGGTGCTGGAGGCAAGGCCGGCCCGCGAATACTCGGCGCCCGGGTTCCTGATCCGCGAATGGCGAATCACCGGAGGCCCCGGACTTCAGGGGCAGACCCTGAAGATCGACGGCCTTTCGCAATCGGTCACCGATGTGCTGGTGCGGATCGTCCGGCCTGACGGTGAGACCATCACGGCGGTCATCAAGCCCGTCAATCCAGCCTATCTGATCGGTTCGGGTGGACCGCCCGCCGGGCCTGCCGGCGTTGCCATCCCGGCCTATCTGGGACTTGGCCTTGAACACATCGCCGGCGGCGTCGATCACCTGGCATTTGTTCTGGCGCTTTTGCTGCTGATCGGCCCGGGCTGGCGGATCGTGAAGGCCATTTCCGCCTTCACCCTGGCCCATAGCATCACCCTGGGGGCGGCCGCCCTCGGAGTCGTTAAGGTCGATAGCGGGCTGGTCGAGATTCTGATCGCCTTGAGCATCGTGTTTGTCGCCCGCGAACTGCTTCGTCCCCGGGACGCCCCGCCCACCCTGGCGCGTCGCAGTCCCTGGATCGTGGCGCTCGTTTTCGGGCTGCTGCACGGCCTGGGCTTCGCGGGCGCCGTCGCCGAGATCGGGCTGCCCAAGGGGGAGGAACTGGGGGCGCTCCTGCTGTTCAATCTGGGGGTCGAGATCGGGCAACTGGCCTTCATCGGCGTAGCCCTGGTGGTGATGGCGGGACTGCGACGTCTGCAGCCGGTTCTCCCGGGCAGCTGGACTCCCATAGCCCGCCTGGCCCCGGCCTACGGGATCGGCGGGGTCGCCGCCTTCTGGCTGCTGGAGCGGTTCGGCTCCCTTGGCGCCGCCGGATAGGTCAAGGGCTCGAGGTTCCGTCCCGTGGCCTTCCGGTCAGGCATGCGAAGGCTGCGTAGAAGACCTCGTCAGGAACCAGGTCGGGGGTGAGGAAACGCTGCAGCATCAGTCCCTCTGTCAGCGCGTGGATCACCCGCACCATCATCTCGGGCGACAGGGGCAGATCATCCGGGTCGGCCGACTGCCGGATCCAGGCGGAGCCTTGCTCAAAATCCGCTGCCGTCACCTCATGGACCCTGGCCGCCAGGGTCTCGCTGCGCAAGGCGTGGGCCATGCCGGTGAGCCGGCCATAGGCCGCCTCCTGTCGCTCCGGGATCGCCGCGACGGTGGCCCGCGCCAGGTCCTGCATCTTTTCGGCGAAGCTGGAGTCATCCTTGAAGCGCGGCTTGATCGGCGCCCAGTAGGCTTCGGACAGGGCCACGAACAGGTCATCGCGGTTCCTGAAATTGCCATAGATGGCGCCGCTGGTCATGCCGGCCCGGGCGGCCACGGCCTGTAGCGTGGTCTGCTCATGACCCTTTTCGCGGATCAGATCCCTGGCGGCCTCAAGTATGCGCTGACGGGTCCGGTCCCGCTTGTCGCCCTTTGGGCGCCGGCGGGGATTGTCGCTGAAGTCCTCTGCCATGGCTTCAGGATAGGCGGTTGCATAAAATAGGCAAACTATTAAATACGAGTTCTATATTACTGGTGGGGGACACGACCATGGATGATGCGATCACGGCCAGCCTCAAGGGCCATCTGGAGGCCGGCAATATCGTCGGGGCGGCGACCCGGGTCTGGCGCGACGGCGCCCTGGTCCATTCGGCGGATCTCGGCCTGCGGGACCCCGATCAGCGACTGCCCGTCGAGCCGGGCACGATCTATCGCATCGCCTCCCTGTCCAAACCGGTCACTGCCCTGGCGACCCTGATCCTCATGGAGGCGGGCCGCTTTGCGCTCGCCGACCCGATCACCGTCATCGCGCCGGAGTTTGCCGACATGCGGGTGTTGCGCAGCCCGACCGGCCCGCTGGACGACACCGACCCGGCGATCAGACAGATCACCTTCGAAGACCTGCTGACCCACCGCTCCGGCCTGACCTATGGCGATTTCCAGCCAGGTCCGATTGCGGCGGCCTACCGCGACGCCCTGGGCGGCGATCTGGACAGCCATGTCGCTCCGGACGACTGGATCGCGGGTCTGGCCAGGCTGCCGCTCATCGCCCAGCCCGGCGCCGCCTTCAACTACAGCGCCTCCAGCGACCTGCTCGGCCTCCTGCTGGCGCGCATGGAGGGAGTCAGCCTGGGCGAGGTTTTGCGGCGGGCGATCTTCGACCCCCTGGGCATGAAGGACACGGGATTTGACGTGCCAGCCGAAAAGCGGTCTCGGCGCGCCGCCAACTGCGGGTTCGACGCGAGCGGAAAGTCCATCAGTCTGGTAGCCCCGCCCGGCGGCGCGGCCCTGGCCGAAAGACCGGACGACATGGCCTTCCAGTCTGGCGGGCAGGGGCTCTGGTCCACCGCGGACGACTATCTGAAGTTTGCCCGGTTGTTCGTCGGGGGCGGCAGTGTGGACGGCGTGCGGCTACTGTCCGAGCAGACCATGAAACTTATGATGACCAACCATCTGGACGACGCCCAGCGCGCCTCGGGTTCCATGTTCGGTATGCCGCTGTTCTCCGCCCACGGGTTCGGCCTGGGTCTTGCCGTGGTCATGGACCCCGCTCAGGCCGCCGTGACCCGCTGCAAGGGCGGGGTCGGGACCGTCGGCTGGCCGGGCGCCTATGGCGGCTGGTGGCAGGCGGATCCGACCAATGGCGCGGTCATGGTGTTTCTGACCCACAACATGATGGAGCTGGAGCAGCTGATGATGGGGGTCGGCCTGGGCGTCTATGCAGCCATCACCGACTTCCATGCCCAGGCTTCGGCCCGGCTGACAGCCGGAGACTGAGGCGGGTTAGCCTTCCTTGCTCCGTTGCAGGGCTTCTAGGATCTGAACCGCGTTCAGGGCGGCGCCTTTGAGCAGCTGATCGCCGGACACGAACAGGGACAGGCTGCAGCCGGTCGGGTCGCCCAGGTCAGTCCGGATGCGGCCGACCAGAACTTCATCGATGCCGCTCGCTTCCGAGGGCATGGGGAAGTGATTGGCCGCCCGGTCATCCACCAGGCGCAGGCCCGGCGCGGCAGCCAGCAGGGATCGGGCGTCGGCAACCGACATCGGCCTGTCGAACTGCACGGTCATGGCGATCGAATGGGCGCGCAGCACCGGCACCCGGATGCAGGTGATGCCGATCGCCAGGTCCGGCGCCGACAGGATCCGCCGGGTCTCGGCCATGGCCTTCAGCTCTTCGCCATTATAGCCGTCGTCGCCCTCGATCGCCGCATTGTGGCTGAACAGGTTGAAGGCATAGGGATGGGGCAGCACCCGGGGCGCATAGGTCTCGCCGGCCAGGGCCGCCCGTGTCGCCAGGCGCAGTTCCTCCATGGCCGCCGCTCCTGCGCCCGAGGCTGACTGATAGGTTGCGGCATGCAGGCGGCGGATCGGGCTGGCCCGGTGCAGCGGCGCCAGGGCGACGGTCATGATGGCGGCGACGCAGTTGGGATTGGCGATGATCCCGCCATGGCCGGTCAGGGCCTCGCCATTGACCTCCGGCACCACCAGCGGGACGTCATCATCCATCCGGAAGGCAGAGCTGTTGTCGATCATCAGGGCGCCGGCCGCCAGAACCGCCGGCCGGTAACGACGCGAGATCGAGGCGCCCGCCGAAAACAGGGCCACGTCCACGCCGGCGAAACTGTCGTCAGTCAGTTCCTCGACCGTCACGACCCGTCCCCCGAAGTTCAGCGTCTGGCCGGCGGATCGCGCGGAGGCCAGGGGCTTTAGCCGCGCATCGCCATAGCCCCGGGCCTCCAGGCTGCGCAGCAGCTCGACCCCGACGGCGCCGGTCGCGCCGACAACGGCGATGGTGAGGTTGGCGACATCCTGTGCGGCGAGCCGGGCGTTCAGGGAGGCGGTCATGGTCTGGTCCTTTCGGGTCTTGCCGAACAGGACGGGGCCGCTGCTTTCGCCCCCGCCGTGTCCGGCGGGGCGGGTCTGATGTCAGTCGGCCGCCACGGCCGCACACCAGGATCCCCCCGCCGAGGCGGTGGTTTTGGTAATGCGGGTCGGGGTTTTCGAAGCTTGCATTGGCCCGCTGTTTGACCCGGCCGAGAATGCGGGTCAAGAGCCGGGTCGTGGCTGGCGACCGGCGTCTACATGAAGTTCCGTGTATGCAGGTCAGCCAGCCTCTGGGCTTCGGCAGGGGCGAAACCCAGCCGCAACAGCCGCGCCCGGCGACCGGCCGCCATGTCCAGTTTCAGCTGGTGAACGGCGGCATGGCCTTTCGCCAAGGCGCTGGCGGTCAGGTCCCCGGCGGCCAGCACCACCAGGGCATCGAACACCTCTTCGTTCAGGCCGGCGGTGTCGGCCAGTTCGTCATGCCGTTGCTCCACGGCGTTCTGCAGACGGGTCTGGTAGTCCGGCTGCACCGACAGCCGATACTCCAGATGGGCCATCCCGAAGGCCACATGCCTGGCCTCGTCCCGGGCGGCCAGGCGACAGATCTGCCGGGTCACCGGATCGGGAGCGTGATCCGACAGGAAGGTCAGCAGGGTGATGAAGCTGCCTTCGCCCAGCACCGACAGCAGGAACGTCGCGGTCGAGAAATCGGGGGCCAGCATCAGGCTGTGCAGGGACGCCTGTCCGCCCGCCGTGGACAGCATCGGCGCGGCGCCCTTCAGGCCCAGCCTGCGGGTGAAGACCTCGATATGCCGGGCCTCGTCGGCGCATTGCAGGGCCAGAACCTGCTGGACCTCACGATACTGCGGATGCACCTGGCCCAGATGGCGGGCCGGGACCACCAGGGCGGCGTTCTCGTTCTCGATCAGATAGGTCATGACCTGGGCCACCGCCGCCTCGATGGCCGGCGGCAGGTCGAAGGGCGCCTTCCAGTCTATGGCCGTTTCCGGATCCCACTGGGCGGCGGCGGCCTGGCGATACAGGTCCCCGGCGGTGGCGGCCCACAGTTCGTCGCGCCGGCTCAGGCCAAAACCGATGGACGGCCCCCCCGCCTCGACGGTCGCGCCCCGCATGGCCAGGCCCCAGGCCGGGTCGGCGGTCTCGGCCGGCAGGTCGCCGGCGGCCAGCCGGGACTGACCGGTCTGCAACGCCCCAAGCCAGCGCCCCTCGGCCCATGGGCCCCGGGTCACCCGGGCCTCCAGACGGCCGCTTTCCAGGGTGTGGGTCTCGATGTCATGGCCCTGTTGACGGCACCAGGCCGTCAGATGCAGGTCCCAGTCCGGACTGGCGCCGCGAACCTGCAGGCATTGGCCGACCGGCAGGGCGGCCAGGGCCCGGCGGACTAGCAGCAGGCCGCCCTCGTCCAGCCCCAGGGCCTCAATATCGATAGTCGGCACGAAGGATGCTTCCGTCCGGGCCGTAGAAGCCCTGTTCATCGACCGCCGCCGCCAGGGCGGGGTAGAATTCGGTTCGGCCGGGCTTCCACTTTTTCAGGCCCTCCAGTTCCAGCAGCGGCCTGACCTGGGGATCATCCCATTTCATGGCCATCAGCAGCTCGACAAACCGGTCGATGGCCGACTGGGAGGCGCCGGGGCTGGCGGTGAAGTTGCAGTGATCATAAAGCTCGGTGCGGGCGATGATGCGGGTCGCTCCGGCCGGAAGGGTCCCGTCCAGACCAAAGGCCAGGTGATTGCCGTCGATCATGCAGCTGGCCTCCACCTCGCCGGCCATCAGGGCCCTGGCCGCGTCGCGCTCGCCGCCGATATGGTCGCCGTGCTTGCCGCAGAGCACATCGAAGCGCCGCACCGAGAAATCCTCGCCCGCCTTCAATCCGGTCTGCTGCAGATGATGCAGCGGCAGGAGCGTCGCCTGGGGCGAGTCGATGGCGCCCACACCGAGGGTCAGGCCCCGAAGATCAGCCTCGGACTGGATGGGACTGTCGGCACGCACCACGATAACCGATCGAAGATTGCAGTCGGTGTTGCGCATCGCCACGGCCTGGGCCGACTGGCCCCGGCTGCGCGCCATCCGGTCGGCCCGGACCCAGGCCAGGGGCGAGTTCCAGGCCAGGTCCAGGGTTCCGTCGAACTGGGCCTCCACCTGGGCCTCGTAGTTTGAATAGAGGATATAGTCGAAGGCGAAGCCCTGCTGGGCGAACCAGGCCTTGAAGCCCTCCCAGATGGTGACGACCTTGGGGGCGTAGGCGACGGCGCCCATGACCAGCGACGGTTTCGACAAGCGGAACTTCCCTCAAATCCTCGACAGGCCAAAGCGGCCGGGCGGCTCTATAGCATGCCGGTTTCGTCGCAGGGCGTCTCGTCGAAGCCGGTCCCGGGGAGACTCCCCAGATGTGCGACGCCCCGCTCGGCCGCCAGGGCGACCTGCCGCTGGCGTTCGGCATAGCCGGCCCTCTGGCGAGCGTCCCGCCGGTCGTGGCAGGCGGGGCACTGGATCCCGGGCTGGTAGAGCGGGGAGGTCTGGTCTTCCGGGGTGACCGGCATGCGGCAGGCGTGGCAAAGAACATGGGACCCGGGCGCCAGGCCCGGGCCGACGGCGACCCGCTGATCGAAGACGAAACACTCGCCCCGCCAGGCGCTGTCCGGTCTGCTGACGGTTTCCAGGTATTTCAGGATGCCGCCGTCCAGGTGATAGACCGCTTCCACCCCCTCCGACTTGAGGAAGGCGGTGGCCTTTTCGCAGCGGATGCCGCCGGTGCAGAACATGGCGACCTTGGGCGCCGATCGTCCTTCCAGGAGAGCCTGGCGATTGGCGCGGAACCAGTCCGGAAACTCACGGAAGCTGGCGGTCTTCGGGTTGACGGCCCCGGCAAAGGTGCCGATCCGAACCTCATAGTCATTGCGGGTATCGATCAGGATGGTCTCCGGATCAGCGATCAGGGCGTCCCAGTCGCCTGCCGCCACATAGGCGCCGGCGTCCTTCAGCGGGTCGATGCCCGGCTGGCCCATGGTGACGATCTCGCGCTTCAGCCGGACCTTCATCCGCAGAAAGGGCATGGCCTCCGCCCGGGACAGCTTGACCGACAGCTCGGCGCAGCCGGGCAGGGTGCGGATATGGGCCAGAACCGCCTCGACCCCGGCAAGCGATCCGGCGATCGTGCCATTGACCCCTTCGGGCGCCAGCAACAGGGTTCCCATGACCCCCGCCCGGGCGCAGACCACCTCCAGCCCGGCCTTGAGGGCCGGGCAGTCCTCGAACGCCGAGAACCGGTAGAGGGCGGCGACGACAACCGGCCGGGAAACCTCAGGCATGACAGGGCGTCAGGCTGCGGATCAGCGGTTCTTGTAGACCGGCTTGCGCTTCTCGAGGAAGGCCCGCATGCCTTCGCCGAAATCCTCGCTGCGGCTCGACATCAGCTGGTTGCGGTTCTCGATCGCCATGGCCGCTTCGAGGCTGGGGGCGTCGATGGCCATGGCCAGGCCCTCCTTGGTCATGCGCAGCCCGATGGGCGAGGCGGCCATCAGTTTCTCGACAAATTCCTCGCCCACGGCCGGAAGCTGATCGTCCGGGACCACCCGCGAGACCAGGCCCGTGGCCAGGGCCCGAGGCGCATGGATGAAGTCACCCGTCATCATCAGCTCGGCGGCCAGGGAGGCGCCGATCAGGCGGGGCAGGAAATAGCTGACCCCCATGTCGCAGGAGGTCAGGCCGATCTTGATGAAGGCGGCGTTCATCCGTGCGCTTTCGCCGGCGATCCGGATGTCCGAGGCCAGGGCAAAGGCGAAGCCGCCGCCGCAGGCCGGGCCATGCACCAGGGAGACGATCACCTGCGGGCAGCGGCGCATCTTGATATAGACATCGGCCAGCAGTCCCTGAAATCCGAAGCCGCCGCCGAACGGCATGGCCTCGCCGCTGCCGTCATGGCGTTCCTTGATGTCGAGACCGGCGCAGAAGGACCGCCCGGATCCCTGCATGACCACGACCCGCACCGAGCCATCATGGTAGAGCCGGCCGAAATAGTCGTTCAGTTCCAGGGCCATGGTGAGGTTGATGGTGTTCATCTGGTCCGGCCGGTTGAAGGTCAGCCAGTCGGCCTCGCCCTTCCTCTCGATGCGGATCGTCTGGTAGTCGGCCTGGTCGGTCATGGGGCAGCCCTTTGGCGGGAGAGATGAAAGGCGGCGGCCCCATGCGCCTGCGATCATCCGGGGCTTCGACGCCGCGATGTGCAGGGACCTGGACCGTCAGTTCGCTCTTCCTTACTGAAGAACCCGGTCGCCACAAACAGTCTATGGTCCGGCCCGACTGCCCTCAGTCCTCGACGATGGCGCTGTGCTTGGCCGTATCCCGCATGGTCAGATAGACCAGCAGGGAGCCCAGGATGACCACGGTGACATAGGTGTAGAAGCGGCTCTCATGGCCGTCCTGCTTGAACCACAGGGCGACATATTCCGCCGTGCCGCCGAACAGGGCGTTGGCCACCGAATAGGGCAGGGAGACCCCCAGGGCCCGCAGCTCGGTGGGAAACAGCTCGGCCTTCACCACGGCGTTCACCGAGGTATAGGCGCAGACGATCATCAGGGCGGCGGTCACCAGACCCGTGGCCGCCCAGGGGTCGCTGGTCCGGGCCAGGGTCGAGAGGATCGGCCAGGTGAACAGGACCCCCATCACGCCGAAGGCGATCAGCAGGGGCCGGCGGCCCACCCGGTCCGACAGGGCGCCCATGGCGGGCTGGGCCAGGACAAAGACCAGCATGGCGCTGGCCGTGATCAGGCTGGCCTGGCCAGTCGTGAACCCGGCGGTATTGGCCAGGAACTTCTGCACATAGGTCCCGAAGGTATAGTAGGCGAGCGTGCCGCCGGCGGTCAGGCCGAGCACGGTCAGGGTCTGGCGCGGATAGCGGCTCAGCAGCCGCCAGGTGGTGACCCGCTCGGCGCCGCCTTCCGTCCTGGTCTTGTTGAGCGCCGTGAAGGACGGGGTCTCGTCCATGCCCCGGCGCACCCACAGGATGCCCAGGGCCATGACCCCGCCTAGGAAGAAGGGAATCCGCCAGCCCCAGTCGCGCATGTCGGCCTCGGGCAGCAAAGCGTTGAGCAGCAGCAGCAGGCCGAGCGCCAGAAGCTGGCCGGTCATCAGGGTCGAATAGAAAACCCCCGACCAGAAACCGCGATGTCGGCGGCCGGCCATCTCCGAGATGTAGGTGGCGCCATTGCCGTATTCGCCGCCCATGCTGATCCCCTGCAGGATGCGGGCGGAGACGAGGATGGCCGGGGCGAAGGCGCCGATCTGGGCGTAGCCCGGACAGAGGGCCACCATCAGCGAGCCGACTCCCATCAGGGCCACCGACAGCAGCATGGCTGACCGTCGGCCGATCCGGTCGCCATAGAGACCCATGATCCAGGCGCCGAGCGGCCGGGCGAAGAAGCCCACGGCATAGACCGCCGCAGAGCTCAGCAGCTGGGCTGTCTGGCTGTCGGCCGGAAAGAAGATCTTGGAGAAATACAGGGCGAAGGCCGCATAGGCGAACCAGTCAAAGGTCTCCAGCACATTGCCGGCCGCCCCGCCCAGGATGGACCTCAGGCGTCGGGAGTCCGGAAGCGAGTCGGCTTCCGTCGCGCCATCCGTCGTGGTCGAAGTCTCACTGGTCATCACCCTGTCCCCCGGCTTTCCCCATCAGCCAGTCTGGCCGTGGACGCAAGGGTCGGCGCCCGTCAGGCCTTTGGCGGCGCATGGACCCTCAGGATCAGGGACTGGCTGCAGGTCGCCATCAACACCCCGTCGCGCGAGAACAGGTGGATGGAGCCATGGATGATGCCGGTCTCGATCATCTCGATGCGGATGTCGCAGAGGATCCAGTCGGTGGGGGTGATGCGGCCAAACCGCACCGTATTGTCCAGGCTGTTGCCGCCGGCGTGATAGCCCAGAGCGTGGGATGTGGCCTGGGGCACGAAATCGGCGATGACGGCCAGCAGGTCGGCCGAGGCGCAAAGCCCGTCCGTCGACCGGACCCAGGTCACCAGCCGGCCATCCTCGCTGCGCCCGCCCTCGATCTTCTGGGTGGGATAGCGGCCGGCGGCCAGCCGGGTTTCGAACCGGGCATGGATGCTTTCGCCGCTGCCGCCTCGCCAGTGCCGGACCGGCGGGCAATCCTCGGGCGGCGGCACGTCCGGCGCCTTTCGCCATTGGTCCGAGGGGCCCTGGCGCTGTCCGAGGGCCGCATTGACGGTCAGCACCTGAAGATCGCCGATATGGGCCACGACCCGCACCTGGCTGATGCTGTTGCCCACCACCGCCTCATGCACATCGAAATCGGCGATGGCCCCCAGGGGCGCAAAGGACAGGTAATGGGCCGTCGCCCAGATCACCGGCCGCTGGCAGGTCTGTTCCATGGCCCGGATGGCCGCCGACATCCCAGCCCCGCCAAACAGGAACTCCTTGCCGGCAGGCCCGACGGTCACGCCCGGCGTGACCGGCAGATACCAGCGGTGGGAATTGTGGGTGGGGCGCAGGTCCAGGAAATGGTCGGGCATGGGGCCGTCATAGCAAGTGAGACAGAAAGGGTGACCCGGGTGATCGTCCCTGAGTCTTCCGGACGCATGATTCCGCGCCAGCTTCAACAAGGCCGTCAGGTTTGGATCCATCGCCATTCTTGGCCGCAGAAGTCCTGCGTTCTTCGACACGCGGCGCGGGGGCGTGTCGAAGAACGCAACACGACGGCCGCTGGCGGTTGAAGCCACCGACGGAAGCAGGATAGCCTGACAGATCAAATCCCCGGTTCAGAAGGGACGCTCAAGCATGACCGACGCCGCCATCACCGTCACCCCGTCCGGCGAGGCCTGCGGGGCGTCGGTCACCGGACTGGACCTGTCCCGGCCGCTGGAGCCGCAGCAGGTCGCCGAGATCCGCGCCGCCTGGCTCGAGCATCATGTCCTGGCCTTTCCCGACCAGGTGATCAGTGATGATGACCAGGAACGCTTCACCCTGGCCTTTGGCGGCTTTGGCGAGGACCCGTTCATCGCGCCGATTCCCGGCCGACAGCATGTCATCGCGGTCAAGCGCCTGGCCGGCGAGACCTCGCCCCTGTTCGCCGAGGCCTGGCACAGCGACTGGAGCTTCCAGGCCCGGCCCCCGGCCGGCACCTGCCTCTATGGCATCACCATTCCGCCGGTCGGCGGCGACACCCTGTTCGCCAACCAGCATGCGGCCCTGGACGCCATGCCGGCCGACCTTCGGGCCCGGATCGAGGGCAAGGTGGCGATCCATTCGGCGAAAAAGGCCTATGCCCCGGAAGGCTCCTATGGCGAGGGGGATGTCGCCCGCCGCTCCATGGACATCCGTCCGTCCCGCGAGGCCGAGGCCACCCAGCGCCATCCCCTGATCCGTCCCCATCCCGAGACCGGCCGTCCCGGGCTGTTCGGCTGTATCGGCTATATCATCGGCATCGAGGGCATGGCCGATGAGGAGGCCGTGCCGTTGCTCATGGAACTTTACCGCTGGCAGGGGCAGGAGCGGTTCCAGTATCGCCATCGCTGGCGGAGAAACACGCTGCTCATGTGGGATAACCGTTCGGTGCTGCACGCCGCCACTGGCGGCTATGACGGCCATGACCGGCTGCTGCACCGGACGACGATCGCGGCGGCGTGAGGCCGAACGCCGGTGGCAGGGAGCCCTCGCCTTTGACACGCGGCATGCTAACGTCGCGCCAACAAGATCAGGGACCGCCCGGCGCAGGCGGTTGCTCAAGGGGAGGATGCATGAAGGGGCCGGCTATATTCCTGGCGCAGTTTGCGGGCGATGAGCCGCCGTTCAACAGCCTGGAGTCCATCGCCCGCTGGGCCGGCGATCTTGGCTACAGGGGCGTCCAGATCCCCACCTGGGACAGGCGGCTTTTCGATCTGAAACTGGCGGCGGAAAGCGACGCCTATTGCGATGAGGTCAAGGGCGTCCTGGCCGCCGCAGGCCTGGAGGTGTCGGAGCTGTCGACCCATACCCAGGGCCAGATGGTGGCGGTTCATCCGGCCTATGACGAGATGTTCGACGGTTCGGCCCCAGCCCGGGTGCGGGGCAATCCGGCGGCCCGCCAGGCCTGGGCGGTCGAGCAGGTGCTGCTGGGCGCCAAGGCCTCGCAGCGGATGGGACTGCCGGCCCATGTGACCTTTTCCGGCTCCCTGGCCTGGCCCTATCTCTATCCCTATCCGCAGCGGCCGGCCGGGCTGATCGAGGAGGCGTTCGACGAGCTGGCCCGTCGCTGGCGGCCGATCCTCGACGCCTTTGACGAGGCCGGGGTCGATCTCTGCTACGAAATCCATCCCAGCGAGGACCTGTTCGACGGCACGACGGTCGAGATGTTCTGGGACCGGGTGGACCATCACCCGAGAGCCTGCCTGCTCTATGATCCCAGCCACTTCCTGCTGCAGCAGCTGGACTATCTGGAATATATCGACCTCTATCACGAGCGGATCCGGATGTTTCACGTCAAGGACGCGGAATTCCGGCCGACCGGGCGCCAGGGGGTCTATAGCGGCTATGCGCCCTGGAAGGAGCGGGCCGGGCGGTTCCGGTCGCTGGGCGACGGGCAGATCGACTTCAAGGCCATCTTCTCCAAGTTCGCCCAGTATGGCTATCAGGGCTGGGCGGTGCTGGAATGGGAATGCGCCCTGAAGGACCCGGTCGACGGGGCCCGGGAAGGGGCGAGCTTCATCCGCGACCATATCATCCAGGTCACCGGCAAGAGCTTCGACGATTTCCTCGCCACCGGCGTCGACCGCGCCGCCAACCGCAGGCTGCTGGGCCTGGATCGCTGAGATGCGCCTGTCCCTGGGGATGATCGGCGGGGGCGAGGGCGCCTTCATCGGGGCCGTGCACCGCATGGCCGCCCGGCTGGATGACCGCTGGACCCTGGTCGCCGGCGCCTTCAGCAGCGACCCTGATCGATCAAGGGCCTTTGGCCAGGGTCTGGGGCTGGACCATGACCGCTGCTATGGCGACTGGCAGGCCATGGCCCGGGCCGAGGCCGCCCGTCCTGACCGCATCGACGCCGTGGCCATCGTCACGCCCAACCACCTGCATCACGCCCCGGCTCTTGCCTTTCTGGAGGCCGGGATCGCGGTGATCTGCGACAAGCCCCTGACCACAGGCCTGGACCAGGCCCTGGACCTGGCCGGCGCCGTGGACCGCAGCGGTGCGCCCTTTGTCCTGACCCACAACTACAGCGGCTATGCCATGGTCCGGCAGATGCGGGCCGTGGTGGCGGCGGGCGAGCTGGGCGCCATCCGGGTGGTCCAGGCCGAATATGCCCAGGACTGGCTGGCCACGGCCCTGCCCGGCAACAAGCAGGCCGATTGGCGAGGCGATCCTGTCCAGGCCGGTCCCGGCGGCGCCCTGGGCGACATCGCCACCCACGCCTATCACCTGGCGAGTTTTGTCCTGGGGGCGGCGGCCGATCAGGTCAGCGCCGAGACCTCGCGGTTCGTGCCCGGGCGTCTGCTGGACGACGATGTCCAGTTGCGGCTCCGTTGGAACCATGGCGTTCGGGGCGGCGCCCGGGGCCAGCTCTGGGCCAGCCAGGTGGCGGTCGGGGCCGCCAATGGCCTGCGCCTTCGGATCTATGGCGAGCGTGGCGGCCTGGAATGGTCGCAGGAGGACCCGGATATCCTCAAGTTCAGCCCCCTGGGCGAGCCGCCCCGGCTCATGCGGCGTGGCGGGCCCGGCCTGTCGGCGGCGGCCAATGGCGCCAGCCGCATCCCGGCGGGCCATCCCGAAGGCTATCTGGAGGGCTTTGCCCAGATCTATGCCGACGCGGCAGACCTGATCGTCGCCCACCGGTCCGGCCAGACTCCGCCCGACGGCGCCCTGGCCCTGCCGGGCATTGCCGCCGGGGTCGAGGGGGTGCGCTTCATCGAGGCGGCCGTGCGCAGCGCCGCCGCCGACGGCGCCTGGATAGCCCTGGGGCAGGAGACAGCATGATGCGGCAGAGTTTTGCCTGGTGGTCCTTCACCGCCGGCCGGGAGGTTGATCCCGCAGCCCTGCTCAGGTCCGCCGTCACAGCGGGCGCGCAGGGCGTGGAAATGCTGCCCCAGGACCTCTGGCCGGTCGCCCGGGACGCCGGGCTCTCGCTGGTCACCCTGACCGGCCACACCCTGGAAGAGGGATTCAACGACCCCTCCCGCCACGCCGCCCTGGCTGACGAGGTCCGCCGCAATATCGACGCTGCCGCCGCCGGCGGGGTGGAGCAGGTCATCGTCTTTTCCGGCAACCGCATCGGCGACGGCGCCGACGGCCCGGCCATCGAGGCCTGTATCCAGGGTCTGGCGCCGGTCGTGGCCCATGCCGAGGCGGCCGGGGTCGGGCTGTTGATGGAACTGCTCAACAGCAAGGTGGACCATCCCGGCCATCAGTGCGACCACACCGCCTTTGGCGCCGCCGTGGTCCGGGGCGTCGGCTCGCCAACGCTCAAGCTACTCTATGACGGCTATCACATGCAGCTGATGGAGGGCGATCTGATGCGGACGATCCGCGCCCATATCGACCTGATCGGCCATGTGCACACCGCCGGGGCGCCGGGTCGGCGCGATCTGGACGACCGCCAGGAAATCAACTGGCCGGCCATCGCCGGGCTGCTGACCCATCTTGGATACAAAGGCTGGGTCGGCCATGAGTTCATCCCGCGTGGCGATCCGGTCCAGGCCCTGGGCGCGGCCCTGCGGCAGTTCGACAGTTCAATCCAGTTCAGAGGAGCGGCGTGATGTTCGACGCCATCGTCGTCGGGTCCGGCATCAGCGGCGGCTGGGCGGCCAAGGAACTGTGCGAGCGGGGCCTGAAGGTGCTGATGCTCGAGCGCGGCCCCGATGTTCCGCACGGTCCGGGCTACAGCCATGATCTGGCCGCCACCCTGCGCCGCCGGGACGACCAGATCCCCCAGGCGGAACGGGACCTGCATTACCCCTATCATGTCGGGGTCTCCTACGCCCTGTTCAACTCCAACAAGGCCTTCTGGGCCAGCGACCACGACCATCCCTACGAGACGGTTCCGGGCAAGCCCTATCGCTGGATCCGGGGCTATCAGCTGGGCGGACGGTCCCTGACCTGGGGGCGGCAGTCCTATCGCTGGGCCCCTCAGGACTTCCTGTCCAACCTGCAGGACGGCCATGGCGTCGACTGGCCGATCCGCTATGAGGACCTGGAACCCTGGTACGACCATGTCGAGGCCTTTGTCGGCGTCAGCGGCGACTATGATGGCCTGGACCAGCTGCCCGATGGCGACTTCCTGCCGCCCTTTCCGTTCAACGATGTGGAACTGGCGGCCAAGGCGCGGATCGAGGCGGACTTTCCGACCCGCCGGATGATCATGGGCCGGACGGCCAATCTCAGCCGGGTCGCCAAGCCCCAGATGGACATGGGCCGCAAGCGCTGCGAACAGCATGTCCGCTGTCATCACGGCTGTCCCCTGGGCAGCTATTTCTCGACCCAGGCCGCCACCCTGCCGGCGGCGGTGAAGACCGGCAACCTGACGGTCCTGACCGACCGGGTCGTCGAAAGCGTCATCCATGATCCGGTCACCGGCCGGGTCACCGGCGTGCGGACCATCCACCGGCTCGACAGGACCGGCGAGGTCTTCGAGGCCAGGATCGTCTTCCTCAACGCCTCGGCCATCAATACCGCCGCCCTGTTGCTGAACTCGACCTCCGAGGCTTTTCCGCGCGGCCTGGCCAATGGCAGCGACCAGGTTGGCCGCAACCTGATGGACCATGTCAGCACCAAGCCGATCGTCGGCCGGATGCCGGGCTTTGGCGATGTCCATGACCAGCGCGACCGGCCCACCGGCATCTATGTTCCGCGCTACGCCAACATCACCGAGACCGACAAACCCTATCTCCGCGGCTTTGGCATGCAGGGCGGGGCCGTCCGTTCCCGCAGCACCGAGGGCGCGGTCCAGGGCGTGGGGGTCGGCGACGACGATGAGGGCTTCCGGGGCTGGAGCGTCTCGCTGCTGCCCTTCGGCGAGGTCCTGCCCGATCCCGGTAACCGGGTCACCCTGTCGGCCGGTCGTCGGGACAGTTGGGGGATTCCGGTTCCGGTGATCGAGGCCACTCACGGTCCCAATGAATATGCCATGATGCGGGCGGCGGCGCGGGACGCCGCTGAAATGCTGGAGGCGGCGGGCTGCCGGGACATCACCGACTGGGAAGCGGCCAGCGAGCAGCTGACCCCGCCCGGTGACCGGATCCACGAGATGGGCACCGCAAGGATGGGCCGCGATCCGGCCACCTCGGTGCTGAATGGCTGGGGCCAGGCCCACCAGGTTGCCAACCTGTTCGTCTCGGACGGGGCGGTCATGACCTCCAGCGCCTCGATGAACCCGTCGCTCACCTATATGGCCATCACCGCCCGGGCGGCCAATCATGCGGCGGACCTGCTGCAACAGGGAGGGCTGTGAGCCCATGCGACCGATCGGACTGCAACTCTACACCCTGCGCAAACCCTTTGCGGCCGACCCGCTGGGCACGCTGTCGAGGATCCGCGAGACCGGCTATGACGCCGTGGAATTCGCCGCCCCGCTGGGCGCGGACTTCGCCGGGTTTGCCGCCCGCATGGCGGAAGTCGGGCTGGACTGCCCCTCGGCCCATGTGGGCCTGACCGATATGGCCGACCATCCGGACGCGGTCCTCGACATGGGCCGCACTCTGGGCTGCCGCTACCTGGTCATGCCCTATGTCCTGCCCGACCAGCGCGACTGGACCAGGGTGATCGACACCCTGGGCGCGTTCGCCCGGCGTGCCCGGGGCGAGGGGTTCCGGGTCGCCTATCACCATCACGACTTCGAATTCGAGACCACCGACGGCGTCCGTCCCTTCGACCGGCTGGTCGCCGAGACCGATCCGGACCTTGTTGATTTCGAGCTGGACGTCTACTGGCTCTGCAAGGGCGGCGAGGACCCAAAAGCCTTCATCGACAGCATGGCCGGCCGGGTCAGGCTGATCCATCTGAAGGACATGGCCCCGGACGGCGGCATGGCCGATGTCGGCGCCGGAACCCTGGACTTTCCGGCCCTGATCCAGGCCGCCGACGCCGCCGGCGCCGAACACTATTTCGTCGAACACGACTTCCCCCCATCCCCCGGCTGGCCCAGCGTCGAGGCGAGCCTGGGGCATTTGCGGGGGTTGGGTTGATCGAAACCCTTCTCCCACCGGGGGCAGGGCTTCCAATTGGCCCATGGTTTTGACCGGTTGACCGCAGATGAGACGGTCTGCTCAGGCTGTTGGGCCGCTGCGGATGGGCTGCCCGAACGCGATCAGATTGCCGTCCGGGGCCAGGACCAGCAGCTCGCGCTGACCGTAGGGCTTGTCGGCAGGTCCGTGCACGTCTTCGCTGGGCAAGACGTCCAGCCCCTTCTTCAGGTCCGAATAGAGGGCATCAACGTCGTTGCAATCAAAGTAGTAGGCGAAACGTCGAGTGCCAGGCTGGAACGGGTTGCCCGGACCCGCTTCCATGATCCGCATGCCGGCGCTTTCGCGGCTGACATAGGCGTAGTCGCCTGATCGATAGTCGATCTCGAACCCAAGAACATTGACCATGAAGTCGAGCGCGGGCTCGAGAGCCGGCACGATCATGAAGGGTGTCACCTGAGTGATGTTTGCCATGGATCGTCCTCAAATCGACGAACAGGCACCATCGGTCAGGTCCCGAACTTCCGCAACCGGCCGTCCAGCCGACTGCGGAACCCGCAGGTCCTTCAACCCAGCCCCTCCAGGTCCCGCGCCATCCAGGACCTGCGAAAGCCCTTGCCGGACAGAAGGCGCTGGAAGTCCTCGCGGTTGTCGAAATGCTGCAGCTGGCGGTGATAGTAGTTGATGTATTCCAGCGCCGCGAGGATCGCGCATCCCGTCGCGACATAGCGGTCGGCCGGGCCGACCGACCAGGCGGGGAACAGCCATCCGGCCAGGGCGGTCCCGCACCCGGCCAGGGTCAGGGCCAGGGACGGCCATTGCCAGGCGGCAATCGCCTTCAGCAGGCCCTCGAACCCGGCGCCCTGGCCGCGCAGCTGCCGCACCTTGCCGCGCCAGTAGAGGGCCCCGATCACCAGCAGAACCATGGTCGCCGCCATGGGCGCCAGGGAGACCCAGCCAAGCTGGCCCTTGCTCAGAAACACCAGCATGAGCGGCACGAAGACCACATTGGCCGCCTCCATCTTCCAGTAGGGCTCCAGCCGCTTCAGCAGGTCAGCGCGGGTCTTGCCGGCCATGGTCTTCCTCGTCCTGCGCCCGTTGAGGTTCATTGGGCGGGTTTCGGGGTCACTTTATATGGAGATGCGGCGGTTGGCGTCTGGAGCGCCCGACCGATCCGGCGACAGGGGTCGGCGCAAGAGGCCAAAGAGTCGGTGCGGCTGTTCAGGCGCCCAATCCTGCTGGCGGCCCTTACCGCCCCGGGGCTGACCGTCGACCTATTCAGCGACCAGGGCCGGCTCTGGTCTGCGAGAACTGTGGAAGGGCCTGTCCCCCAGGATCGTCGCCCGGACCATCACCCGGCGGGCCGGGAGATAGTCGTTGACCGCGTAGTGCTGGGTTACCCGGTTGTCCCAGAAGGCGACGACCTTCTCGCTCCAGCGCCAGCGGATCAGGAACTCCGGCTTCTGGATATGGTCGAACAGCACGCCCAGTATGGCGTCGCTTTCCTTGCGGCTCAGGCCGACGATCCGGTCAGTGAAGGTGACATTGACGAACAGCCCGTCCTCGCCGGTCTCGGGATGGGTCCGCACCACCGGATGGACGACCGGGGGGTTGGCTGCCACCGCCCGGGCATGTTGCTCCGCTCCGGCGTTTCCGGCGACCACGCCATTCGAAGGAAAGCCCCGGGCGAAGTCGTGGACGGCGTCCAGGGTTTTCAGATAGTCGCGGAACGACGGCGACAGGGCGTCGAACGCGGCCTTCATGTTTGACCAGAGGGTGTCCCCACCTTCGGGCGGCAAGTGATGGGCGTGCAGGATCGCTGCCTTCGGCGGGGTCTGGATAAAGGTGACGTCGGTGTGCCAGCAGTCGTTGTCAGTCGGGTTTTCCTGGTGATTGTCCAGGGTGAACAGCTCCGGAGCCTCGGGCACCCCGGGATAGAGCGGGTGGGTGTGGAGCGCTCCGAAACGGGCGGCGAAGTCCCGATGCTGGACTGGAGTCAAGGTCTGGTTCTCGAAGAATAGGACCTTGTTGGCCAGCAGGGCCGCGTTGATCTCGGCAAACTGTTCGTCATCCTCGAGGCGGGCCAGATCCACGTCTTCCACGACCGCGCCGATGGTCGGCGTGAGTTTGCGGATCCGGATGCGGGACATGGGCGGCGACCTTTGACGATCTGGGCCGCGTCAGGACGCGGCGGCGGCATTTAGGGCGGGTGGGCTGAAAGACGGCGATACGTTCGGGAATTTCAGACCTGTCTCGCCGATCGGATGCTGGAGGTTCAGGCGAGGAAACAGCAGTTCCGCAACCCGATAGGCCTCTTCCAGATGCGGATAGCCGGAGGCGATGACCATGTCGATGCCGATGTCGGCATATTCCTGCAGCCGCTCGGCAATGGTTTCGGGATCGCCGACGAGGGCCGTGCCGGCCCCTGTGCGGACCAGGCCGATTCCGGCCCAGAGGTTGGGGCTGATCTCCAGATTCTCCCGCTTGCCGCCATGCAGCGCGCTCATCCGGGCCTGGTCGTCCTGGCCGCCGACCGGCTGGCGCAACATTTCGAGCGCAGTTTCAAGGCGCCCGACGGCGGGACTGGCCGAGGTTAAGGTCCGACAGCTGTGAGCCGATGACCGGGTCCAACATCGGGCCCGTTAATGTTTCCAAGTCAGCCGCAGCGGCCGGGCGTCGCTCCTGGCAGAGTCTCTGAGAAGACGCCGCCAGGAAACCGGGGATCTGGCGCCTGTTCGGTTCTGATTGAACAAACCTGAACGGAGAAACAGGCATTAAATCATACACTTGGAGCATTTTGCGATCCGGTAAGCGGGTCACGCCCATCGGAAAATGCTCTAGGTCAACGAGGCCATGATCGCGACGTTCGGCGCGATCGTGTTTCCGACGAGGTTCCGCCAGGCGGCCGCCACCATATCCGGCCCGTGTTCGTGGCGGACCTCCAGCGTTCCCTTGAGTTCCGCCGCCATCCGCACGGCCTCGGCCTGGGCGCGACGCATGATCTCGCCAGGCCCCCAGTCCAGGTCGCGCTTGGCGAACTGGGCCGGCGCGAAGAAGAAGCTATGGGGGGCGGCGGCCTTGTCGGGCCGAAAGCGCCCGGCGCCCCAATGGGTCGCGCCGACGGCGCAGCTGAGCTTCAGGTTGGCGCCGAACCGGGCATGTATCGCCGTTACCACGTCCCCGTCGCCGGACATGTCCACGAAGGCGGTGGGGACGTCCGGGTCCAGGGCGCCGATGGCGTCATAGGGGATCACCTCGTCGCAGGTTCCCAGGCCCTTCACGAAATCGAGGTTGCGCGGTGAGGTCAGGCCCACCACACGGGGGCCGCCTTCGCCATGCCTTGACAGCAGGTTGGTCAGGCCGAGACCGGTCTTGGAGGAGGCGCTGCCGACCAGCACCTGACCGGCGCCGAAGAAGTCATTGTCCACAAGATAGTCGTAGAGAACGTAGGAGGTCGAAAACAGCGGGAAGAGAAGGCACCGGGCGTCCTCCATCGCGGTCAGGGCTGCCGGGTCGCCGCTGGTGCGCTGGTAGTTGTTGTAGATCGCCGGCAGGTCCGCGCGGTGGGCGGCGCCGTCGTTGAAGGCCCGTTCTGTCACCGCCGCCGGCTGCATGACGAGGTGGCTGGCCATGGGCAGAAAGCCCCAGATCCGCTCTCCCACGGCCACAGCCGGGGCCCGGGATTCGATGACGTCGGCAAAGCCCCATACCGGGACAATCCCCCAGGGCTCGGCTACGGGGAAGAACTTCCAATAGCCGATCATGTCCCCCGACAGGGCGTAGCTGACATTGTTCGCGGTCAGGGCGAACCTGTCGATGGCGACCAGAATTTCACCGTCGGCCAGTTCTGGCCTTTCCACGGACTCGACACGGGTTTCAGCGAAGTCCGAGCGGCGGACCTGAATCTGGGTGATCATGATCTGTGTTCCTGTCAGGTGCGGCGCGGACGCAGCGAGAGAGCGAAAAAGACAAGGCCGAGCCCGACAAACAGGGCCGAGCCATAGTGTTCCGGGGGATGGTGGCCACCATGCGAGCCCTTCCAGAACCATGCGGAAAAGGCGCTGAGCGACTGGAGGATGACCAGGAGCAGCAACACCAGGGGCGCCAAGGCGCGGTATCGCAGGGCGATGATCAGGATCAGGATCCCGAACGGGATCTGCATGGCGCCATACCAGGCGAAGATCGCGATGATGGTGTCGGCGCGGGTTGTCAGGTCGACTTTGCCGATGACGCCGGCGCCGCCGTCGGGCAGGAAGTAGTGGATCAGCCCCGGTATGATCGTCATCACGGCTGACAGTCCGAGGAACCAGACCGAGAGGATCGATCCGCGATAGTCGGCATTGGTGCTTGCGGGCAGCAGGGCCATGGAGGGTCCTCCTCAGTTCACATCAAGGAACGGAATGATGTGGGCGAGAAGTTCCTCCGGCGCGTCTTCCTGGATGAAGTGGTTCGCGTCGGGAATGTTCTGGTGGTTCTGGCCGGCCGCGCCAGGAATATGGGCCTGCGCCCGCCTGTCCCATCCCTTCGCGACAGGATCGAGATCGCCGAACAGGGTCAGGAACGGCTTGTCGAACCTCGCCAGCCTGGCCCAAGCATCGCGGTTCAGCGGCGCGCCGGGGTTGTCGGTCTGGACGGCGATCAGGACCGGGAACTGGATGATGCCGGCCTCGTAGTCCGATGACGGGAACGGCGCCCGGTAGGCGGCCAGTTCCGCCTCGGTCGGCTTGCGCTGCATGCCCGCCTCGAGCATCGGCCAGGGAAAGTCGGTCGCCTCCCGCATCATGCCGACCCACATCTTCATGAACTCGCTCTCGCCTTCGCCCAGCGGCAGGCCGGTATTGGCAGTGATCACGCGAGCAAAGCGTTCAGGCTGCTGCGCGACCAGATACAGTCCGATCGTGCCGCCCCAGTCCTGGCAGAAGAGGGTGATGTCGCTGAGGTCCATCTGGGTGAGCCACTTGCCCATCCAGTCGTAATGGCGCGCCAGGCTGTAGTCGCTCTTGGCCGCCGGCTTGTCGGACCGCCCGCAGCCGACGAGGTCGACAGCAATCACCCGTCGCCCGGTGGCGAGCAGGCCGGGGATCATGTGGCGATAGAGGTAGGCCCAGGACGGGTTGCCGTGCATCAGCAGGATCGGCGCGGCGTCGCGCGGTCCTTCATCGACGAAATGAATGCGTATGTCGGTTCCGTCCTCGTCCCGGACGGTCATGTAATGGGGCGCCCAGGGAAATCCCGGCAGGTTTTCGAAGCGCTCGTCAGGGGTGCGCAGGATCTTCATGGGTCGCCTCTGGTCTGAAGGTCAGTGAGGGGCTGGTGCTAGGTTTCTGTTCGGCGCTTCGGACGGCAGCAGGGCTATGCCCCTGGTCCAGACACTGGCCATGTCCGCCCCCCGATCCGGCCAGTGTCATCTATTGACATTCATTGTGTCAATAGATGACGGGCTCAGGCCCGGCAGATGCCTGACCGCAAAGCGCCGGCGCGAAATCCTGGCCTTGACGGACACCGTCTCGCTCCGGTCAGACACCATGGCCGAAGCCATGCCGGCTCCTCATGGACAGGCCTGCCCGGCAAAGCCGGCCTCCCCCGCACCGCACCCATGGGATAATGGCCCTCCCGCTTCGACCCTACCGGGAGCCGCCCCCATGTCCATGACCCTCCGCCCCGTCGATCCCTCAACGGCCTCCAGGACCCGACAACCCCTTGACTCCGTCGTTACCGAACCCTGTGACCACCCTGATTTCAGCGTTACCGAACCCTGTGACGGGCCTGACGAACATCTGACCGTTTCTTACAGTCCGAAGGTGAAACCCTTACGCCGGAAGCGCCACCCCGGAGCCCGGAAAGCGACGGGGCCTTACGGCATGATCATTGAAAATATGAGGAATATCATTGCCTTGGCGCCAAGCCAGCCCAAGCCGACCCCGGCCGCCCTCACCAAAATCGGCAACCCCGGCGCCGCCAAAAAAAGCGAACGCATTTTCTGGCAAAATCTGACGCGCTCGGCGGATGGCGGGGCTGTCGCATCTCGTCAACAACCGCCCCTATCCCAACCCCACTGGCTGGATGGTCTGATCGGGCGCGCGGCCGCGCCCGACCGTTCCGGATTCAAGGGGCCTGACGGACGCCGGCCGGCAGGTCGAGCATGTTGATCACCACGCCGCCCGGCATCTCCACGTCGCCGCCCTTGCGACCGGCGGGGCAGGGGCCGACGTGGGCGGCCTCGATGGTCATCTCGGTCTTGCGGTTCATCGCCGGCACCGACGCGCCGGTCGTCGTCGATTGGCCGCGGATCAGGTAGCGGCTGGAGAAGTCGCCGGTCGCGGTTCCGGCGGTCACGACCTTGCCGCCGCTGCCGAGATCGCATTCGGCGGCGAAGGCGAACGATCCGTCCAGCTGACGCGTCACCAGGTTCTTGCGGCACATCGAGGCCGAGGTTTGGGCTCCCCAAAGCGCCATCTTGGAGTCGGTCGCCTCGTCGATGCACATGCGCATCGTCTGGACGAAGCCCACGCCCTTGTCGGACATCCGCATCTCCCAAAGGCCGGGTTTGCGCTTGGGCGGGGTCATAAGATCGCGCGCCGACGGCGTCGGAACGGCGGGGCGCGGAGCCTCGGCTGACGTCTGTGCGCCGGGGGCTTCGGCCTTGCCGGCTTCGTCGGGCTTTGAACCGCGATTGCAGGCCGCCAGGCCGGCCGCGCCCGCGAGCGCGAGGATCAGAAAGACGCGCATGATCGAAGTTCCCCGATAACCCCCGCTCCTCTAGCGCCGGCCGGGCCGGCGGGAAAGCGTCAGTCGCCGCGGAGCCGCAGGCCCGCGCGGATCGTGCGCGGCGCATCAAAGCTCTCGGCGCCGTCGGCGGTTTCGCCGGTCTCGCTCAAGGCATCGCCGAGATTGTCGACGGCGACGAACAGGCGCGCGCCCGGCGCGATCCGGCGCTCGACGGTCAGGTCCAGTCGCGTCGAGGGCGACAGGCGCCGCGTGTTGAGGTCGTCCTCGAACCGTGCGCTTTCAGCCCGGACGTCGGCGGCCAGACTCCAGTCGGCGTCGGGACGCCAGACGAGCGAGGCGGTGGCGGTCAAGACCGGCGCCTGGGCGGGTCGCTTGCCGGTCAGTTGCGCCGCCGCGGCGCCGCCGTCGACCCGCGCGTTGGTCGCGGCGAGCGCGACCCGCCACTGGAGCGCCGCGCCTTCGCCCGCAAGCTCCGCCTCCAGCCCCAGAGCGTTGATCCGACCGGCGTTTCGCCGCTCGCGCAGCACACCTCCCGCCGGCACAAACCCGGCGCGGGGAAAGACGCCCGGGCCGGCGCCGACGGTGACGTTGGTGATCGGATCGTCCAGCCGGTTGGCGAACACGCCCGCGGTCAACCGGCCGAAGGGAAGGGGGGCTTCGAGTCCCGCTTCGACGCCGGTCAGCCGCTCCGGCTCCAGCACGGGGTTGGCCTCGGTGAGGTCGTTGCCGACGCGGAACGGCCGGTGACGCTCGTTCAGGGTGGGCGGCCGAAAGCCGACGTAGGCCGCGGCCCGGATCGCTCCGTCGCCGACCTTGCGCCGCCCGCCCGCCCGGACCGTCGGCAGGGTTCCCGAGGCGTCGGCGGCTCGTTCGTCCAGCGTTGCGGCGCCGGTCGCGAGATCGCGCTCCAGCCGGCGCGCCCGGCTGGACGTCCAGCGGTCGAGGCGCGCGCCGCCGGTCAGGGTCCAGGGGCCGAGGACCCGGTCGCCCTCGACATAGAGCCCGGCGACCGAGGCGCGCCCGCCGGCCACGCGGCTTCGCGTGAAACCGCCGCCGAGATAGCGAAACCGTTCCTGCGTCTCGCCTTCGTAGACGCGGAGGTCGCCGCCGAGCTCCCAGGCGAGGGTCCTGCCGCCGCCCCTGATCGCGGCGTTGGCGCCCCATCCCGTGGCTGGGGTCGCGTCCTGTGCGGAGGCCGGAGTCGTCGTCGAGCGGTCCGGGCCGACCGCGACCGAGCGATTCTCGAAGTCGCTGGCGATCGCCCAGGCCTGCACGCGCCAGCCGGTCCGGCCAGGCGCCGGCGCGTGACCGAGCGCGGCGGCGACGCTCGCGCCTTCGGCACGGCTCGATGCGCCCGCCAGCCCGGCGCCGCGGCGTTCGCGATAGCCGCCAATCCGGACCGAGGCGTCCAGGCCCCCGACCGTCGCCAGCGAGCGCAGCGCCGCTGAAGCGGACTCAAACGGCGCCGCCACGTCCGCCGCGCCCCACCCGTTTCGAACCGGCCTGAATCCCTCGGTGCGCTCAAGAGCCGCCGACGCCAGCAGGCGCGCCCGGCCAACGCCGCCGCCGCCTGCGACCGCGATCCGCGCCAAGCCGCGCTCGCCGAAGGCAAGTTCCGCTGCCGATCCGGCGTCGCGCTCACGGAGCTCAACCACGCCGGTCAAGGCGCCGGCGCCGTACGGGCCCGCGCCCGCGCCGCGGACGATCCGCGCATCGCCCAGGCCTTCCGGTGCGATCTGGCTCCAGATCACCCACCCGCCGAACGGGTCGTTCAGCGGCGCGCCGTCCAGCGTCACCAGCGCCCGTCCGGCCCCGGACGGCGCGATGGAGCGGAGAGACAGACCCTGGGTCGTGGCGTTGGCCGACTGCGACCCGGACCGACGGAACAGCGAAACGCCCGGCGCGGCCTTCAGGGCGTCGTCGACGCGAGCCACGCGCTCCAGCCGGTCCCGGCCGATCACGACCACCGAATAGGCGGCCTCGCCGGCGCGGTCGGGCAGGCGCGGGGCGGTCACCACGATCTCGGCCGAGGCCGGCGGCGGCTCCTGAAGCATCGAACCTTATCGCCGAAGCGCGCTCAGCAGGTTCCGCCGGCCAGCTTGCGCTCGTACGCCTTCACGAGGCTGGAGTAGGGCGGCACAAACGCGCGGGCCGCCAGCGACTTGCCGTCGGAAGTCTGTTCGGCCGCCGCCACGCGCATCTCGAAGTGCAGGTGGATCGTGGTCGGCGTCGAGCCGAAGTAGTTCGACACCTGACCCAGCCTCTGGCCCTTCTTGACCGCCTGGCCTTCCTTCACGGGCAGGGCCGGCATGTTCATGTGCAGGTAGCGGTAGATCCGGTAGGGCGGCGTGCTGGCGGTCAGGGTCACCGTATAGCTGCCGATGTCTGTGACGACGCCGTCCTCGGCCGCCACGGCCCAGTGCTTGTTCTTTTCACAGGTCTTGGGCCGGATGTCCTGGCCCTGGTGGCCGGTTGCGGAGCCGCAGGCGGGATTGCTGGCGCCACGCGATTCGCAGAAGTTGTCGCGCCACGGGAAGTCGTAGTTGGTCTTGTCGCACTGGCCCTTGCCGGACGGACCCTTGCTGCCGCCGGCGTTGTAGACTTGGCTGTTGGGGAAGCCGACCTCTTCCATCGGCCAGCACATCTGGGGCGACCAGTCGGTGCGGTCGGCGTAGCCCGAGCCGGAACCCGGCAGGAGATCGCCGACGCCGCCGTGCGGGAAGGAGGCCTTTTCCGCCGCCGGCGCCGGGGTTTCCGGCGGTCCTTCGGTCGCAGGAATCGGATCTTCCGGCAGCTGTTCGGCGCCGCCGTCGTGGACGGTCTCGTCGGCGCCGGCCGTGGCGACCGGCGGAGCGTCGGTCGCGGCGACCGGCTCGTCGGCGGGAGCGGCGGCGTCGTTCTTGGCGCCTTCACCGCAGGCGGCCAGCAGGCTCAGCGCGGCCGATCCGGCAAGAAGCAGGCGAAGCCGGCTCATGACTGGCCCTCCAGGCCGGCGGCGCGACGGGCCTCGCGGCCCAGCACCACGCCGCGAACCTTCTCAAGGATCTTGCGCAGCGGTCCTTCCTCGCGACAGCGGCCGTCCTTGGGCTCGTCGCAGCGGATCTCGACCGTGTAGAGCAGGCCGTACCGCGTGAAGCTGGCCTGGACGCCGTCGATGGTCCGCACCACCGTCAGGTTCTCGGGCCCTTCCGGCTTGAGCCGATTGATGAAGTTCTTCGGCGCCGGTGTGAAGATCTTGGTGCCGGTCAGTTCGACCGAACCGTTCGGCACGTCGAGATTGAGGCTGTAGAAGTCTCCGAACGAGTAGAACCGCGCGCGCTCCATCAGCGGGCCGTCTTCGGGGATCAGGATCGGGATGCGCGTGCGATCGACCGCGCCCTGATCAAGCTTGGTCTTGAAGGCGGCGAGCAGGCGCTCGCCCGGACGCTGGCGTCGGTCGGAGACCACCTGGGTCCAGTCGACCTGGCCAAGCCGCGGCCGCGGCGGGAGCTTCGGCAGCGGGCGCGTTGTCGTCGCGCCTGGCCGGGGGGTCGAGGACGGCTGCGTCGGCGCCGCACCGGGCTGTGTCGACGGCGAGGTTTGCCCTGTCGGATTGGTCTGGGACACGGCGGCGGCGGCGATCAACGCCGAGGCGGCCACTCCCAGGATAATGGATCGCATGGCCATGGTCCCCCCGTGACTGCCGAGGCTCCATGATCGCCGATCCGAAGGCCGCGCACAAGGTTCATTCGCCGCCCGCCGCCGTCCGCACCCGGTCGAGCGCGCCCTGCAGGATCCACGCGGCGGCGGTCCTGTCGACGACCTCGGCGCGGCGGGCGCGGCTGAGATCGAGCTCTCCGATCAGGAAGCGTTCCACCGCGCTTGTCGACCAACGCTCGTCCCAGAAGGCGATCGGCAGGTCGCGCAGGCGCAATAGATTGCGGGCGAAGGCGCGGGCCGACTGGGCGCGCGGGCCTTCCGCGCCGTCCAGATTGACCGGCAGGCCGATGACGACCGCGCCGGCCGCCCGGGAGGCCATGATGGCGAACAGCCGTTCGGCGTCGGCGGTGAACTTGGTCCGGCGGATCAGCTCTAGCGGCGAGGCTATGGCGCGGGTGACGTCGCTGACCGCCACCCCGATCGTCTTCTCGCCGAGATCGAGACCGACCCACGGCGCGCGCGGCGGAGCGACCGAAGTCAGTTCGGCGAGATCGTGAATCGGCACACTGTCGGCTGTGGGCGCGGGAGGCGCGCCTGTCAAAGCGGGGAGCCTTTCATGAAACGCGCGCTCGTCGTTCTCCTGGCCGTGAGCCTGCTCGCCGCCTGCGACGGGCCCAAGCGCAAGGCCAAAGCGGCGCCCGCCGCAAAGCCCGCCGCCGCGGCCTCTGTGCGTGCGGTCGGCCGGGCCGCGCCGCTGCAGACCGACGTGCTGCTTCAGCGCGAAGCCTCGGTTGAGTCGGTGACGCCGATCGACGGCACGGCCGCCAAGATCTTCACCGTGGCCAGCGGCGAGGCGCCCCTGAACGGCCTGATCGCCTACATCGCGGTGCTGATCGACGCCACGAGCGGCTGGCGCATCTATCGGCTGGGCGAGTACAGCCGGGTCGAGGTCGTCTCCCAGACGCCCGACGCCGTGCAGCTGGCGGTGGCCAGCGAGGCGATCAACCCCGACACCGGCGCCGGCGAAACGGTCGAGGAGCGGCTGGTCGTCACCGTGCCGGGCCCCGAGACCGCCGTCGTGACGGTCACGCCGGTTATGCCTTAGCCGAAAGGCTTGTCGCGGCGCGGCGGCGGGGCTAACGCCTCGCGCTTCGACTGTCCGGAGCCTTCCTTCATGGCCATCGACGCCGCGACCGTTCGCAAGGTCGCGCACCTCGCCCGCATCAAGACGCCCGAGGACCGGCTGGAGCCGCTCGCCGCGGAGCTGAACGGCATCCTGGCCTGGATCGAACAACTGGACGAGGTGGACACCGACGGCGTCGAGCCGATGACAAGCTGCGTGGCCGCCGCGCTGCCGCTGCGCGACGACGTCGTCACCGACGGCGCCATTCCAGAAAAGGTGCTGTCGAACGCGCCCAAGGCCGCCGACGGCTTCTACGTCGTGCCCAAGGTCGTCGAATGAGCGAGCTGACCTCGCTCACGCTCAAGGCGGCGCTGGCCGGGCTGCTGACGGGGTTCCCTGTGGTGTGGGCTGAGCAGCACGCGGTGCTCAGGGCTTAGCGTCAAGGGGGCGTCGACGGCCTATGCTCGACTCTTTTCCGGCCCAGAAGCTGAGCGTTAACTGACTTCGGATCGGGGCGGTCATCCACCACGGTCGCGACATCACGCCCGGTGAGGCCGAGCAAAGCCTCTGCGCAGCGATGGACCAAGCCTCCATCGCCGCATAAGCTGCTCCAAAAGGTCTCCATGAAGCTCGGGGGCGATCAATTTATGCAGTTGCGCCGCCCTGACATGCGGGTACCAGTGGTGGCGCTTTGGATTAGCCGGTGCCTTTGCGCCGATCACTTGCGCCGCCCTTCGGGCGGAAACAATTGGGGGCCATTTTGACCTACTCAGCCGAGATCAGCCGGGATCATCCGACATGCATACTCTTCGTCGTGGACCAATCCGGTTCGATGGCTGAGGGAATGGCTACGGGGAAATCAAAGGCGGACTTTGTGGCCGACGTCATGAACAAGACGATCTACACGCTTGTCACCAACTGCACGAAATCGGACGGCGTCCGGAACTACTTCGACGTGGGAATAGTGACGTATGGAGGAGGCGGGACTCGAGCCGGCCTCGCCGGAGGAAAGGCTATCAGTTCGATCGTCGATCTGGCGAGTAACCCAACCCGAGTTGAAGACCGGACGCGTCACGAGGATGACGGTGCAGGGGGCGTTTTCGAGCGCCGCGTGAAATTTCCGGTTTGGTTCGATCCGACTGCGTCCGGCGGCACCCCGATGTGCGCCGGTCTGACTACGGCAGCCGAGGCCATCGGAGAGTGGTGCGACGCTCATCCGAACTCATATCCTCCTACGATCATCCATGTAACCGATGGCGAGTCGACCAATGGAGATCCGAGCAACGTCGGCAACGTTCTGCGTCAGCTTTCGACAAGTGACGGTGAGTGCCTTTTGTTCAACATTCACGTGTCGGGGGACAGTTCGGAGCCGACCACGTTTCCGAGCTCAGAGGGCGGCCTGCCCAACGCCTATGCGCGAACGCTTTACTTGATGTCGAGCCTCATGCCCGACCATATCCGGCGCCTGGCCGGAGAGAAGGGCTATGCCGTCGGTGATGGCTCGCGTGGCTTCATGTTCAACGCCGATCCGCGGCACATTGCCGACTTCTTTGACATTGGGACCCGACCAAGGCTGACGGCTGACAGGTGAACATGATTTCGTTTGTGCGAGCGTTCACCGCCCCCAAGCACGACGGCTCCCCCAATGAGGATCGCTATGCAAAATCGTCCGACGGGAGCTCCTGTGCGGTCAGTGACGGTGCAAGTGTATCTTTTGATTCAGGGCCTTGGGCGGAGCTTCTTGTCCAAGGTTTTGTGAACGGTGAATCGTTTACGCGAGAATGGATCGCGAACACAGCGAACACCTATGCAGCCGGTTATGATCGAGATGCCCTGGACTGGATGCAGCAGGGAGCCCTTGATCGCGGGAGCTTCGCGTCCCTCCTTGGAGTAAGGCCATGCCAGACTTCGAACTCGATCGAGGTCTTAGCTATCGGCGACTCTATGCTCGCCATCGTTGACGCTGGTGAGCTGCTACACACTCAACCCTACACCCGGCCAGAAGAGTTCGATGCAAGCCCCCAACTCCTGAGCACCTCAGCGGCCCAGAACGAACCGATATTCCAGGATTTTGAGGTTATCCGTCCTGACCTGATCGACCTGAGCCCGTACGGATCGCCATGCCTACTTCTGGTGACGGATGCTCTCGGTCATTGGCTGCTCAGCCATCCAAAACGCGCTCACGAACTGACAGCGAAGCAGTCAGATGAAGAATTTCAGGAATTCGTGGTGACGGAGCGACACGCCGGTCGCCTTCGCCGTGACGACACAACTTTGCTCATCATGGACTGCCATGCCCCTTCCAACCGTCACTGACTATCATGACGCAGTTCAGGCCCCTGATCGCGCTTTCGGCGATGGCGAGCTTGCGAGGGGAGTCCTTAAAACCAACGCGCTCGGCCTCCCAGCGATGGCCGGGGGGGGCTTGCAGTAACCTATCAGGTCACCACTGGTAGCCGTCGTTATGCAGTGCGTTGCTTTCACAAGGAGGCACCTGGGCTTGGAGCTCGGTACGCGCAGATCTCTTCCACGCTGAAGAATCTCTCTGAGCCCTATTTTGTCGAGTTCGACTATCAGCCCGCTGGGATTTTGGTCCGCGGTGCCCGCCATCCGATCGTCAAGATGGATTGGGTGGAAGGCGAAACTCTCGACCTGTACTTGGCAGCCAACGTCCGAAACACTTCGCGGGTAATGGCGCTGAGAGAGCGCTTCTCCCGACTTGAGGCTTACATTAGGCGCAATGGCATCGCCCATGGCGACCTACAAAATCTCAATGTGATGGTTCAGAAAGATGAGCTCCGTCTCATCGATTATGACGGAATGTTCGTGCCTGGAATGATGCCTGGGCAAGGCTCAGAAGTTGGCCACAAGGCTTTCCAGCACCCAAGGCGAACGACGACGGATTTTGGTCCGGACATGGACCGCTTCTCGTTTATCGCAGTGGACTTGAGCTTGGCTGCTGTCGCCAGGAACCCTGAGCTCCAACAGCGCTACAACAATGGCGGCGAGAGCATCATCTTTCGGGCTAACGACTACGCGGATCCGCAGGGCTCGCCGATTTTTGCCGAGTTGAGGGCAATCCCGGAACTGAAGGCCTCCGCAGATCGGCTCGCGGCAATCTGCGCAGCACCAGTAGCAAAAACACCTACGCTCGCCGAGTTTCTCGCTGGCCAGAACATTCCTGCCGCCGCTCCGATCCAGGTCACGGGCAAAGCTGAAAAAGCTACGATCGGCTACATCGGTCCCTATCCCGTTCTCCGCGGTACGGATTACGCAGCAGTCGAACTCGCAGTCGGCGAACGTGTTGAGATCGTCGGTCAGATCATTTCAGTTAAGGAAGGTGTCGGTCGCCGCGGACGAGGGCGCGGGCTTCCCTACGTCTTTATCAACTTCGGGAAGTGGAATGAGCATAGCGTCAAGGTCACTCTTTGGTCAGAGGGCTTGGGTCAGCTGAGTGCCAAACCAAGTGAGGCTTGGGTGGGCCGTTGGATCAGTGTCACCGGCCTGGTGGAGCCGCCCTATCACGGAAGTTTCCGTGGTCAGTCCTACTCGAGCGTAGGAGTGACGGTCACCTCTGATGGCCAGATTGTACAGCTCTCTCCAGTCGAGGCTAAATTCCGCCTCGGGGCAGTGGGTTCGAGTGTCAGGAAAACTGGGACCTCCTCGTCAAACAAGGATGTCCTAACCCAACTGAAGACCGAGCGCAGGAAGCCCGCAGGAGCAGCTGCGCCGGCCCGAACGCCTTCGCCCCCTGCGACTTCTAATCAGCAGCTTCTCGCGACCTTGAATGTTCAGCAAAGGCCCAATTCTGCAACGCCGAGTACTCCAGCACCTGTTCCTCCACCCGCGGATTCGGGCTCGGTTAACGGCTGGGTGTGGGTGATTGTTATTGGCGTGATCATCTTCCTAATGAGCAGGTGCACAGGATAGCCGTGCTTACCCGGAGCCCCTTCGTTCGAGCGATTGATCCGGATTTGATCTATTGCCGCGCGGCTTGGAGGGCGCCGGTTCGCTCTGGGTTGCCCCCGGTTGCCGAGGCGCTCCAAAAAACCACTCGGCTGCCCGGCCCCCTATCTAGCTGAAAAGGCTTGTGGTTTTTAGGTCCACACCAAATTGCCACGGTGCGGAGGTCTGGAGACTATTCGGGCATTCGGAGAGAAAACCGGCCGTTTCCTGGCAAGCGCAGTGCGGAGCCAGTTCGGGGAAACCCTGTAATACAACGGGATTTTCTGACACCGCCCGGCCCACAGAGAGATTTGTGGCGAGGGGCGATGGCGGAGAGAGCGGGATTCGAACCCGCGGTAGAGTTTCCCCTACACACGCTTTCCAAGCGTGCGCCTTAAACCACTCGGCCACCTCTCCACGCACACCGACCGGCATACGGTTGCGCCGCTGGAGTCGTCGGGACCCCCGGCGCGGGAAGCGGGGCCAATAACGCAGGGCGGCGGCGGGGGCAAGGGCGGTGATCTATTGAAGGGCTGCGGCCAGCACAGCGGGGTTGAAAAGCGATCGGCTCTCGTCTCGCTTCAGCCTCGCGCGCAGCCCCGGCGCCTGGGCCAGCCAGCCCGCCAGCCGGGCATCTCCATCGGGGCCGCCAGCCCGGACTGCGTCCAGGGCGGCAAGCAATTGCTGATCCGCAGCCCGCAGCGCCTGACGGCTGTCTGGCAGGGCCGCATAGCGCTCATCCAGCCGACCAAGCGCAGACCGGGCAGAGCCGATCATGACCAGGGCGGTGGGCGCATCCTTCAGCGCCAGGGCTCGGCCGGCCGCCGCCACCGCGCGATCGGCGTCGTCGAGGACGCCTCCAGCGGTGATGACGCGGTCCGCGCCGGGGCAAGCCGTCGGATCCAGGGCTCGAACGTAGTCCGCCAGCCCCCGGATCACCCGGTCCGAAGGCGGCGGGCCGTCAAATTCCTCGACCACAAGGCCGGTGATGAACCACTCCAGATCGCTGTTGTCCGGGGTCTGGGCGACCTTCATCAGGGCTTTTGGGCCGGAGAGGTCGGGAATCGGGCGGGGATCGTCCCGCAGATCGCCGCGGCGCGGGCTGAAGCGAAAACTGGTGACATCCGCCGTACCCGGCGCGCCGGAAAGGCCCGGAAAGTGGAAGGCGTCGTTGCCCCGGCCATCCCGATGGCAGGAATCGCAACTCAGGCCCGCCCTGGCGGCGGCGCCGCCCAGGACAAGGGGAGAGCGGAAGGCGGCCCGGCCGATTTCCAGGCTCAAGGCCGCATCCTGGTCGATCGAAGGCCTCAGGCACTCCCCCGGCCTGCGGGTCAGATGGCGGATCCCGTCGGCGGCGGCGCTGGTCCATCTCAGCTCGCGAAGCGGCGGTGCGTCAGACGCCGCCATCAGGGCTGCGCCGCACAGCAGGGTCGCGGCAACGATCAGGAGGGTTGGGCGCCGGTGGCGATCCATCGCCGCAACTCCTCCGCCTCGGGACAGCCATAGGCGCAGACCTGCTCAAGGCGGGCCAGAAGGCTGCGTGCGCCCGCCAGGTCGCCCTGCAAAACCTTCAGCTCACCGTAATACTCCAGCGCTCCGCGATGCTCGGGCGCCATGGCCAGTGCCTGGCGATAGTAGTCTTCAGCGATATGGGTCTCGCCCATGCGTCGACGGACATACCCCTTGTAGGTCAGGATATCGGGGTGGGGTCCGAGGGCCAGCTCCGCCTTGCCAAGGGCGGACCAGGCGTCGTCCAGCCGGCCCTGATTGACCAGCGCCATCGCGTCGGCATAGGCCTGATCTCCCTGGTCCGGCCCGGGCGGCGCAACAAAGGACTGAGGGGTCACCGCTCCGGCGTCGGCCGGCGGCGCCAGGGCCGTCTCGATGGCGGCGATGCCCGATTTCAACAGGGCCGCGTCGGGGCAGGCCTCGGCGCAGGTCGCTGCGCGGCCTTGCAGCAGGGCCAACTCTGAACGGGCTTTCTCCGACTCGCCGATCTTTGCCAGGTTGATCGCCAGTTCCCTGCGGGCGGCGATGTCCTCGGGCTTCAACCTGACCGCTCGTTCATAGGCCTTGCGCGCCCCCTTGGGATCGCCGCCGCCCGCCTTGGCATAGCCCAGCATGAACCAGCCCTCGAAGGCCTTGGGCGCCGCGTCCGTGACATTGTTGAAGGCCCTCTGGGCGTCCTTCCATTTGCCATTGGAGACGGCGGTCATGCCCTTTTGATACTCGGCGGCCGGGTCGTACATCGGGCCGGATGCACTGGGAGCACTGCCGCCCCCGCCGCCGCCGCTGGCCGCCAGCACGGCCAGCGGCAGGGCGGAAGCAAGTCCAATCGTGGCGCAACCGGCGACGACCATCAGCATACGGGTCATGGTTCTTGTCCTGCGTCAGGATCCTTTTGTCGATCACTGTTACACAATCGCGAAAAGTCGCCAGCTATTCTTGAGGCCCATCCAGATATCCGCTTGTCGAGCGGGGGATGAAATATCGGGCAGGACACCCTATCTTGCTCCTTAGCCAGCCAGCCAGCCTTTCGCCGGAGCGCCGCCATGTTCTTCAAGAAGTCCCTCGAGCTTCCCACAGCCCAGACCGCCCTGCCGGGCCGGGCCGCCCCGGTGCTCGACGCGGGCGAGCGCCATTTCGTCAATGGCCGGCCTTTGCACGGGCCCTGGCCTGAGGGACTGCAGTGCGCCATTTTCGCCATGGGCTGTTTCTGGGGGGTGGAACGAATCTTCTGGAAGATCGAAGGCGTCTGGAGCACGGCGGTGGGCTATTTGGCAGGCATCACCCCCAATCCGACCTACGAAGAGGTCTGTTCCGGCCGCACCGGCCATACCGAGGCGGTGCTGGTGGTCTTCGACCCGGCGGTCGTCACCTATGACGCCCTGCTCAAGGCCTTCTGGGAAGGCCATGACCCGACGCAGGGCATGCGGCAGGGCGGCGATATCGGCACGCAATACCGTTCGGGCATCTATCCCCTGAGCGCTGAACAGGCAGCTGCGGCCGAGGTGTCCCGCCTGGCCTATGCGGGGGCCCTGAAAAGCCGGGGATACGGGGCGATCACGTCAGAGATCGTCGAGCCTGGCCCCTTCTATTATGCCGAAGATTATCACCAGCAGTATCTGGCCAAGAATCCCGGCGGCTATTGCGGGATCGGCGGCACCGGGGTGACCTGCCCCATCGGGGTCGGCGTTTCGTCCTGACAGCGGGCCGAAACCAGAGTGGCGAACCGAAAAGTGACATGCCGTAACCGGGCTTGACCCTGCCAAGGGTTGACTTCCGGCCCTATCACCGCAAAACCCGCCGCCAATCACGAAATCGTTGGCGGGAGCCCTTCACCCATGACCCTACGCGTCGCCATCAATGGCTTTGGCCGCATCGGCCGCCTTGTCCTGCGGTCCATCGCCGAGCACGGCCGGACCGATATCGAGGTCGTGGCCATCAACGACCTGGGGCCCGTGGAGACCAACGCCCATCTGCTGCGCTACGACAGTGTCCATGGCCGCTTCCCAGGAACCGTTACCACGGGCGAGGACTGGATCGATGTCGGAATGGGCAGGATCAAGGTGACCGCCGAACGGGACCCCGCCAACCTGCCGCACAAGGCGCTGGGCGTCGATATCGCCTTTGAATGCACCGGCATCTTCACCTCCAAGGACAAGGCCAGCGCCCACCTGACCGCCGGCGCCCGCCGGGTGCTGGTCAGCGCCCCGGCTGACAATGCCGACAAGACCATCGTCTACAAGGTCAATGACGACAGCCTGACGGCCGACGACATCGTCGTGTCCAACGGCAGCTGCACCACCAATGCCCTGGCCCCGGTGGCCAAGGTTCTGCACGACCTGTTCGGTATCGAGCGTGGCTACATGACCACGATCCATAGCTATACCGGCGACCAGCCGACCCTCGACACCATGCACAAGGACCTCTACCGCGCCCGCGCGGCGGGCCTGAGCATGATCCCGACCTCGACTGGCGCCGCCAAGGCCCTTGGCCTGGTCCTCCCGGCCCTGAAGGGCAAGCTGGACGGCTCCTCGATCCGGGTGCCCACCCCCAATGTCTCGGTCGTCGACCTGAAGGTGGTGGCAGGCCGCGAAGTGACCGCCGAAGAGATCAACACCGCCCTGCAGGCCGCTGCTGACGGCCCGATGCACGGTGTACTGGCCACCACCGGCGACCCGCTGGTCTCCACCGACCTGAACCACATCGCAGCCAGTTCGACCGCCGCCCTGCCCCAGACCCAGGTGGTCGATGGCAAGCTGGCCCGGGTCCTCACCTGGTATGACAACGAATGGGGCTTCGCGACCCGGATGAGCGACACCGCTCTGGTCATGGCGAAGTTCCTCTAGGGTCCTCTTTCTTGCCGTGATCCCGGTCAGTGCGCTGCGCGCCCTATCGGGGACCAGGAGCCGCGTGATCTTTCTTTTGCCCTCCGCCGGCCTGGCGGCCCTGGGTCCCGGATAGCCCAATTGAGGGCATCCGGGATGACCGGGAGGTTAGAACGGACAGACCCATGACCTTCCGCAATCTCGAGACCGCTGATGTGGCCGGCGAGCGCGCCCTTGTCCGGGTGGACTTCAATGTCCCCATGGAAGACGGCCGCATCACCGATGACACCCGGCTGGTCTCCGCCCTGCCGACCATCCGCTTCCTGAGCGAGGCCGGCGCCAAGGTGATCCTGCTGGCCCATTTTGACCGGCCCAAGGGCCGCCGGGTGCCGGAGATGAGCCTGCGCCCCGTGGTCGAGCCCCTGGCCGCCCTGCTGGGCGCCCCGGTGGCTTTTGCGGACGACTGTACCGGACCTGACGCCGCGGCCGTGATCGAGGCCCTGCCGGCCGGCGGGGTCTGCCTGCTGGAAAACCTGCGCTACCACAGCGGCGAAGAGGCCAATGATCCGGCCTTCGTGGAGGCCCTGGCTGCCAATGGCGACCTGTTCGTCAATGACGCATTCAGCGCCGCCCATCGGGCCCATGCTTCGACCGAAGGCCTGGCGCGGCGACTGACGGCCTATCCCGGTCTGGCCATGCGTCGGGAACTGGATGCCCTGGACGCGGCGCTCGGCAATCCCAAGCGGCCGGTCCTTGGCATTGTCGGCGGCTCCAAGGTCTCGACCAAGCTCGACCTGCTGCGCAACCTGGTGACCAAGCTTGACAAGCTGGCCATCGGCGGCGGCATGGCCAACACCTTCCTCTATGCCCAGGGCTATGAGGTGGGCATGTCCTATTGTGAGAAGGACCTTGCGGACACCGCGCGGGACATTATCCGCCTGGCCGGCCAAAACAATTGCAAGCTCTTCCTGCCCATCGACATTGTGGTCGCAGAGAAGCTCGCCCCTGGCGCCCCTGCCCGGGTCCGGGGTCTGGGCGAAGTTGACGATGACGAACGCATCCTCGATGCGGGACCGGCCACAGTTCACCGGCTGGGCCGCGCCCTGGCAAACAGCGCCACCCTGATCTGGAACGGCCCGCTGGGGGTATTCGAGGTGCCGCCTTTCGACAAGGGCACCATGGGCGCCGCCCATCTGGCCTCGGTTTATGCCCGGGCGGGCAAGATCGTCGCCGTGGCCGGCGGCGGCGATACGGTGGCGGCCCTGAACCAGGCGGGCGTGGTCGACGACTTCACCTTCGTCTCGACCGCTGGCGGCGCTTTCCTGGAATGGATGGAGGGCAAGACCCTTCCCGGCGTCGCCGCTCTCGAAGTATAGAACTGCGTTCAATCAGGACCAGAAGGAAGACGACCCCGTGGCCCGCATTACCCTCCGCCAGCTCCTCGACCATGCCGCCGAGTTCGACTACGGCCTGCCTGCCTTCAACATCAACAACATGGAACAGGGCCTGGCCATCATGGAGGCGGCCGAGGCGGTCAATGCGCCGGTCATCATCCAGGCCTCTCGCGGTGCACGTTCATACGCCAATGATATCGTGCTGGCCCGCCTGATCGACGCTCTGGTCGAGCTGCATCCCCATATTCCGGTCTGCATGCACCAGGACCACGGCAACGGCCCGGCCACCTGCGCCACAGCCATCCAGTACGGCTTCACCAGCGTCATGATGGATGGCTCGTTGAAGGAAGACGGCAAGACGCCCGCCGACTATGACTACAACGTCGATGTTACCCGCCGGGTGGTGCAGATGGCCCATGCCTGCGGCGTCTCCGTCGAGGGTGAACTGGGGGTGCTGGGTAGCCTTGAGACCGGCATGGGCGAGGCCGAGGATGGCCACGGCTTCGAAGGAAAGCTGGACCACTCGGCCCTGCTGACCGATCCGGACCAGGCCGTGGATTTTGTGCGGGAGACTCAGGTCGACGCTCTGGCTATCGCTATGGGCACCAGCCACGGCGCCTACAAGTTCAGCCGCCAGCCCGACGGTGACGTCCTGGCCATGAACGTGATCGAGGAAATCCACCGCCGGCTGCCCAACACTCACCTGGTGATGCACGGCTCGTCGTCGGTGCCGCAGGACCTGCAGGACATCATCAACGCCCACGGCGGCCAGATGCCCCAGACCTGGGGCGTGCCGGTCGAGGAAATCCAGCGTGGCATCAAGCACGGCGTACGCAAGATCAACATCGACACCGACAACCGGATGGCCATCACCGGCGCCATTCGCAAGGTGTTCATGGAAAAGCCGGGCGAATTCGACCCCCGCGCCTATCTGAAGCCCGCCAAGGAAGCCATGCGCAAGGTCTGCGAGCAGCGGTTCCTGGAGTTCGGGGCCGAGGGCATGGCCAGCAAGATCAAGCCCCTGTCCACGTCCCAGATGTCAAAACGCTATGCCGACGGTCACTTGGACGCCCGGATCAGCTAAGCGCCATTCTGCGGCGGGCCGCCGAAACGGGCATTGAATAGATTACCGGATTTCGGCAGTCTCCCGCTTAATGAAACTGTTGAGGACACCCTGAACCCGAGCCCGACGGGCACAGGCAGGGGGCGCGCTTGCGCCGACTGGCCATGACAGAGCAATCAATGCGGAGGCCAGGATGCGATATCTCGATACGCTGGGCAGCCTGTTCGGTATCGGCGCCGAAGGCGACCGGTTCGCCAGTTTCACGCCCGTCAGTTCCCGCAGCGCGGAGTCAACCGGCGAGGTGGAAGCGCCCTCCGCTGTCCATGAGGCCGTTTATGCGGCCCTGGACTCCCTCATAGCGTCCGGTGCCGCGCGGCGGTCGCTTCCCGACATCGGCGCCGGTCTACGGTGGGATGACGACGCCCGATTTGCACCGGACGCGCCAGTAAGCGGGCTTGACCAAAGTGGATTTGAAATCCTGTCGGCGACCCGGACGGTGGTCAACACCACCTCTGTGGGCAAGTCAGGGAATTTCACCAAAAAGGATATCAACGGCATCCTGTCGGGCATCGCCTGGGACGCCACCGAACTGACCTTTAGTTTCCCGACTGCGGGCTCCAACTACGGCGCTGCCTACGGCGACCAGAACGCCGTCTTAGGCTTTCAGGTCCTGACCGCCGAACAGCAGGCTGTCTTCCGGTACGCGTTGAAATTGATCGCGGAATATACCGGTCTGACCTTCACCGAGATCACGGAGACCGACACGGTCCATGCCACACTGCGGTTCGCCGGATCGACCGCGCCATCCACGTCCTATGCCTATTATCCCTCGACTAATGACCTGGGAGGCGACATCTGGCTGGGCAATATCCGAGACACTGTGCCGACCAAGGCCGGCTATGCTTTCGACACCATCCTGCATGAAATCGGTCATGCCATGGGCCTGAAGCACGGCCATACCAATGACGGGGTCCATGGCAAGCTGCCGGCGGAGCATGACAGCACCGAATGGTCGCTGATGAGCTATCATTCATATGTCGGCGCTGACGAATTCTATCGAAATCGCGATGGTAGCGGCAACCAGACCTACATGATCAACGACATTGCTGCGCTGCAGTACATCTATGGCGCCAACTTCAACACCAATAGCGGGCAGACGATCTACACCTGGAGCGTGACGACCGGCGAGATGTTCATCAACGGTGTCGGACAGGGCCCGGCGACCACTAACACGATTTACCAGTCGATCTGGGACGGTGGCGGCAAGGACACCTACGATCTCTCAAACTATAGTTCGGGTCTGACGATCGACTTGCGGCCAGGCGAATGGTCGACCTTCATGGAGGCGCAGTTGGCCTATGTGAATGGTTCGGATCTTTCGATCCGCCCGCCGGGTAACATCTGCAACGCTCATCTCTATAACAACGACCCGCGCTCCTTCATCGACGATGCCATCGGCGGCTCGGGACGCGACAGCATCACCGGAAACGACATCGCCAATGGCCTGTTCGGCGGCAAAGGCGGCGACAGCCTTTTCGGCTTGGGCGGAAAGGACAATCTGAACGGCGGCAAAGGGGCCGATATCCTGATTGGAGGCGGTGCGGCCGATCAGCTGACTGGCGCGGCCGGCGCCGACCGGTTCGTCTACAGGCTGCTGTCCGACAGCAGCGCGGGGGCCGGGCGTGACCTGATCCTGGACTTCAGCCATGGACAGGGCGATCGCATCGACCTGAGCTCGCTGGACGCCAATGCCGGACTTGCGGGGCAGCAGGCCTTCACCCTTATCGCCGGCGGATTTACCGGCGCTGCGGCGCAGCTGATCCAGTATATTGACGAATCTGGCCGAACGATCCTGTCGGGAGACGTCAACGGCGATTCCGTCGCTGATTTCGAGATCCAGATCAATGGCGGGTCCGTCCTGGTCGCGGGCGATCTGATCCTGGGCGTTTCCGGCCCAGAGCAGCCCCTGGAAGCGGAAATCGTGTCGCCAATGTCGCGCTTCCAGGCCGGCGGCGGTGTCGGAGGCGACTACCACTATTGATATGGCGGAGGAGCTCAGGCGTCGATGTCAGAGCCCCTCATCTCCTTGACGAAAAGCCAACCGATCATGGCCGTCGCAGCTGCGACGGCCACGGGATACCAGAGGCCGAAGTAGATGTTGCCGGTCGCTGCAACCATGGCGAAGGCCGTGGTCGGCAGGAAGCCGCCAAACCAGCCGTTGCCAACGTGGTAGGGCAGGCTCATTGAGGTATAGCGGATGTTGGCCGGGAACATTTCTACCAGAGCGGCAGCGATCGGGCCATAGACCATAGTGACCAGCAGGACCAGGGCCAGCAGGATGGCCACGACCAAAGGGCTGTCGACCTTGGCGGGGTCTGCCTTTTCCGGATAGCCGGCGGTCTTCAGAACGCCCGTCAGGGTCTTTCGCCAACTGGATTGGGCCTTGATGAAATGAGCCCGAGACATTGTGGCCCCTTCAAAAGAGGCCACACTGACGCTCCCGACCGCTACGACCGCAAGGCTGCCGGCAGGGGCTGACTGCATTCGATAGGTCACGCCCGCGCTGGCCAGGGCGCTTTTTGCGATGTCGCAACTACTTGAAAAAGTGGTCCGGCCGACCGGATCGAATTGGAAGGCGCAGGTGGCCGGATCGGCGATCACCGTTACGGGTGATCGAGCGGTCGCCGCGGCGAGGTCGGGATTGGCCGCGACGGTCAGGGCTTGGAACAGCGGAATGATGGTCACGGCGGCGATGGCGCAGCCTGTCAGGATCACCGGCTTGCGGCCAATCCGGTCTGACAGCCAGCCAAACAGAATGAAAAAGGGCGTCCCGATCAACAGGGCAGCCGCCACCAGCATATTGGTCAGGGGGCCATCGACCTTGAGGGTCTTTTCCAGGAAGAACAGGGCGTAGAACTGGCCCGTGTACCAGACCACGGCCTGGCCGGCGGTCAGGCCAACAAGCGCCAGGAAGACCAGCTTGAGATTCCGGGCCTTGCCGAAGGATTCCTTGAGGGGGCTCTTTGAGGCCCGCCCTTCGTCGACCATCTTCTGGAAAACGGGACTTTCATTGAGGCGCAGTCGTATCCAGAGCGATACCCCGAGCAGAAGCGCCGAGGCCAGGAACGGGATCCGCCAGCCCCAATCGCCAAACGCCTCTTCGCCTAGCTGGGTTCGAACGACGAGGATGACGACCAAGGACAGGAACAGGCCGAGCGTGGCCGTCGTCTGGATGAAGCTGGTGTAGAGCCCGCGACGTCCGGGCGGCGCATGCTCGGCGACATAGGTGGCGGCGCCGCCATACTCTCCGCCCAGCGCCATGCCCTGGATCAACCGCATGACGATCAGCAGCACCGGCGCCGCAAGGCCGATAGCGTCATAGGAAGGGAGCAGGCCAACCACAAAGGTGGAAAGCCCCATCAGCAGCATGGTGATCAGGAAGGTGTTCTTGCGGCCCCAGAGATCGCCCAGCCGGCCGAACACAACGGCGCCCAGTGGCCTGACTGCAAACCCTGCGGCGAAGGCCAGCAGGGCAAGGATGTATCCGGTTGTTTCATTGACCCCGCTGAAGAAATGCTTGGTGATGAACCCTGCCAGGGAACCGTAGAGGTAGAAATCGTACCATTCGAAAATCGTCCCGGCCGAGGCGCCGCCGATCACCATGACATGGTTGCTGGGTCTGCCATTCTTGGCGTCCGGGATGGTTTGGGCCATGGGAATCTCCGCTCGGTGATCAGAATAGTCGGAATGGCCAATGGGGCCAGCAGCCCTTGTGATCGCAACCGCAGTCCGCTCGCTGCTTCCAAAGGATGACAGTTGCCCGTCAGGCGGTTAGAAGCGCGGCCTTCAGTCCGTTCTCCGAGCAGTTCCCATGGCCGGCCACTCAAAGTTCAAGAACATCATGCATCGCAAGGGACGCGCCGACTCGGTGCGTTCCAAGCTGTTCTCCAAGCTGTCGCGGGAAATCACCGTGGCTGCCAAGAGCGGCATGCCCGACCCGGCGATGAACCCGCGCCTGCGACTGGCCGTGAATAACGCTAAGGCAGAGTCCCTGCCCAAAGACGTCATCGAACGCGCCATCAAGAAGAGCCAGGGCGGTGACGCCGACAGCTATGACGAGATCCGCTATGAGGGCTTTGGCCCGGGGGGCGTGGGCGTCATCGTCGAGGCCCTGACCGACAACAAGAACCGCGCCGCCGCGAATGTTCGGGCCATCTTCACCAAGAACGGCGGCGCTCTGGGCGAAACCGGATCGGTGGCCTTCATGTTCGATCGGTTGGGACAGATCACCTATCCGGCCAACGTTGGCGGCGAGGACAAGGTGATGGAGGCCGCCATCGAGGCCGGCGCCGAAGACGTCGAGTCCGATGAGGAAAGCCATGTCATCTGGACCGCCTTCGAGGACCTGACTGCCGTGTCCGAAGCCCTGGCCGCCACCCTGGGCGATCCCAAGTCGACGGCCCTATCCTGGAAGCCAAAGTCCCTGACACCGGTCGAGGGCGACGCGGTCGCGACCCTGATGAAAATGATCGATGCGCTTGAAGACGAGGACGACGTGCAGAACGTCTATGCCAATTTCGACATCAGTGAGGAAGACCTGACCAAACTGGGCGGATAATCCCATTGAGGGCAGGCGGGGGCTTCACAAGCCCGGGCCATTGCGGCAGTGGAGGGGTAACTGACCGGCCAATCGGTCGTCGGTGCTCAAGGCGACCGACAAAGCACTTTTCGGGGGGACGAACCATGCAGACCCAACGGCTTGGCAAGAGCGCCATCTATGTCTCCAAGATCTGCATGGGGACCATGACCTTCGGGTCCCAGGCCGATGAAAAGATGTCCCACCGGATCCTCGACATGTCCCTCGAGGCCGGGATCAACTTCTTTGACACGGCCGAGAACTATCCGGTGCCGCCCAAGGAGGAATGGGCCGGGGTCACCGAGGAAATCGTCGGCCGCTGGATGAAGACCAGGCGCCGGGACGAACTGATCATCGCCACCAAGGTCTGCGGCCCCAGCCATGGCTGGCTGAAAGGCTCGCAGCGGGCCGGCATGACTGCCCTGGACCGCCACAACATCGTCCGCGCCGTCGAGGCCAGCCTGAAGCGGCTGGATACCGACTATATCGACCTCTACCAGACTCACTGGCCCGATCATGGCGCCCGCTATGAGGATGCGTTGCGGGCGCTGGATGACCTGGTCGAGGCCGGCAAGGTGCGGGTGCTGGGCTGCAGCAATGAAACCGCCTGGGGCCTGATGAAGAGCCTGGCCGTGTCCGAGCGGGAAGGCCTTGCGCGCTATGAGACGATCCAGAACAATTTCAGCATGAACAATCGCCGGTTCGAGGACGCCCTGTCGCAGGTCTGCCTGCAGGAAGGGGTCAGCCTGATCCCCTATTCCCCCCTCGGCGGCGGCGTTCTTTCCGGCAAGTACAATGGCGGCGCTCGTCCGGACGGCGCGCGCTTCTCCAGTTATCTGAAGATCGGTGGCCGTCAGGCAGCCATGGCCCAGCGGTTTGTCAACGACAAGACCCTGGCCTCTACCGAGCGGTTTGCGGCGATCGCAGCCGAGGCCGGCATGTCAACCATCACCCTGGCGACCGCCTGGAGCAAGCAGCACGATTTTGTCGCCTCGACGATTGTCGGAGCAACGCACACTGATCAACTGGCAGACATCTTTGCGGCTGGCGACATGACCTTGGCGCCCGAGATCGTTAAAGAGATCGACTCGGTGACCAAGGATATCCTCTACCCGATGGGGTAAACGCGCCTTTGAACTGACAGCCTCAAGCAACATCAGAGCTGAATAAGCCCTTTTCTGAAAGGGAGAGTCATTCGCAACAGTCACGAAAACCAAACGAAACTTCACAGTTACGTTTGGTTAAGGCCTGTTTCCTGCATCTGGTGTGAAAACCGTCATACTTTTCGGACGATCCTTCGGAACGGGTAGCGCGCCGGTCGCTGCCCCGACCCTGGTTTCTTCCGGCAAGGGGACATCCGATGACCACCAAGGGCACCACTGGCACCGGGCTCGATCAGATCGTTGATCTGATCTACGCCGACTGGGGACTCAACAACCAGATCTCGGGCCTTGCAATCCGTGAAGGCGCCACGGCCGCCAACGGCATGAACAGCCTGATCGTTGAGGCCATTCGCGCCACCGGCGTCGCCAATGACGGCAACATCAGCACGGCGGATGTCTACGATCTCAACGCCTATATCCGAAAAAACAGTCTGGATGCCTGGACGGCGCTGCATGGCGACGACGAGGGGGCGCTCGAAACCGGCTTCCACCGGGTTCAGGGCGATGGCAATACCTCCCGACTTTTTGGTGAGAATGCTGTCGACACGATCCTCGACGGTATTTTCCATCTGGGCTTCATGATCAAGGACGGCCATTTCCAGAACGAGGACGGCGACAGCAATGCCTGTGTTGACGACGTCGCTTTCTGGCTTAACGATCTTCTGAAGGCAGACCTAGCTTCAGGCTCGTTCGCCAATCCCAATGCTGACAAACAGATTCATGGGACAACCGGCACAGGCCTTGATCAGATCATCGAGTTGATCAGCGACGATTTCGGTCTGAACGATACCGTTTCTGGGCGCCAGATCCGCGACGGCGCAACGGCCGCTGACGGCATGAACCAGATTCTGGTCGACGGCATTCGCGCGACCGGGATCGCCGATGACGGAGACATCGACGAGATCGATCTGCGCGACCTGAACGACTGGATCCAGGACAATCGCGCTCTGGAATGGACCACCCTGCATGGCGATGACGAAAACGGCCTCGAGACGGGTTTCCATCTGGTCCAATCCGATGGCGGACGCACTTTCATCTTTGGTGAAGAAGGCATTAACACCGGAGCAGATGGTCTTTATCATATCGGCTTCGACATTCAGTGGGGGCGTTTCGTCAATGAGGACGGGAACGGCAACGCCACCCTGGCGGATGTTTCCGACTGGCTTTCACTGCTTCTCCAAGACGACCTTGAGTCCGGAGCCTTGGCGAGCGGCCACGGCGTGGTGGACCCCGAGGGGCTCAAGGCCGATCGCGCCTATGTGCTGAAGAAGTCCGTTACGTCCGATGGCCAGACGGGCAACGCCGAAATCGGACATCGCGGCGCCTTGAAGCAAGATGATGGCACGATCGCCTTCAGCTTCACCAGCAACGATCCCGAAGGCTATCAGCCCTGTTCTCGAAGGACGGCGCCAGTAACAAGATGGGCGACATTACCGCCTATATCGCCGATGGCCGTATCATTGTTCAGGTCCAGGACGGCGCCGAGCAGTACTGGATCGATGCCGGCGACTACCGCATCGAGGCTGGCCGCACCTACGATTTTGCTCTGTCCTTCGGAAAGGACGGCCTGCAACTCTATCTTAATGGAGAGAAGGTCGGTTCCGATTATGACATAACGGTTGGCCTGGACCAGAACAAACGCGCCCTACTGGTCGGAGCGGCGGGATGGGGCCGTGACAGCAGCAATCCCCACGCCGCATGGAATCAGTTCGACGGTGAGATCAGCGGATTTACCCTTTATGATCGGGCTCTGGACCGCTTCGAAGTGGCTGCCCTGTCCACCCAGGGCCCCCTTGGCGGTGTGGATGCGAGGGCGGCCTCTATCGACGGACCCCAGGCGGCGGTCCTGGCCGGATCTGGCCTGATCGGAACGGTCTTTGACCGTACTGGCGCCTTCAATTCCATCGATGACCTGATCGCCCAGGCCGCTACCCAGACGACGCCGAGCTACCAATTCACGGCCGAGACGGTCAATTTCGGCGGCTTTGGTGAATCAGGAACCCTCGGCCATTTTCTGGATCAGGAAGGGTCCCTGATCGGCGGCGGCGCCAATGCCGCCATGACGACCATCGGCATGCGGATACAGGGCTATATCTGGCTGGAGGCCGGGGAGCATCGCATCACGGTCCGCTCGGACGATGGCTTCCTACTCAAGATCGGGGGAGAGGTTGTCTCGAGCTACGAATGGGGACGCGGCTTTGATGGCACCACCCAGGCCGTGACGGTATCGGGCGGTCTCTACGCCATCGATCTCTACTACTTCCAGAACAATGGCGGCGACGGCCTGAGGTTGGAAATCGATGGGGTGATCGCCGGATCAGAACTCTTCTTCCAGTCGATTGCCGACTACCAGGCCGCGCTGGCGCTGCATGGCGAGATGCCAGTCGAAGGACTGGATGTTCCCTATGATGGCCCCATGGGCTCCACCGGCACCGAGCTGGACCGGCTCATCGAGATCATCGGGACGGACGAAGGTCTGGCCCACAGGAATTCGGCCGGTCAGATTGCCGCCGGCGCGGCGGCGGCTGACGCGATCAATCACCTAATTGTCGAGGCCCTGACTGCAACCGGCGCCTGGGATGACCAGCGACTGACCGTCTCCGAAGTCTATGACATGTCGGATTATATCCGCATCAACCACTATGCCGAGTTTGTGGCGGCCCATGGCGATGATGAAGGCGGGGAGGAGACCGGCTTCCATCTCATCCAGGGCGACGGCGGCACCAGCTTCCTGTTCGGCGAGGATGCAATCAATACGGTGCTCGACGGTATCTATCACATCGGCTTTGAAACAGTCTGGGATCGGTTCGCCAACGAAGATGGTAACGCCAATGCAAGGGTGGAGACCGTGACCTACTGGCTCAACGAAATCCTGTCCGGCAACATTGACTCGACTGTGAGCGCCCCGGCGGTCGCAGCCCCGGCCGGTGGCGGCACGGTTGACGCTAGCTCCGGCTGGCTCGTCTGACTCTAAGGTGGCCTGATGCTGGCGAGCGTCGGGCCCATTGTTGATCGTAAGAGGTCAACCGAACCGGTCGCGGAGGGCATACCAGCTCATGCCGGCGACCAGGGCCGGCCAGCGCAATAGTCGGCCGCCGGGAAATGGCGGGCAGGGTAGAGCGGACAGCAGGTCAGCTTCCTCCCGCTGCCCCAGGGTTGCCCGGGCCAGGATGGCGCCAAACCACGGGGCAAGCATGACCCCCTGGCCGGAATAGCCGGCGGCCGTCCACACGCCCGGCTCCAACTCGCGGACATAGGGGACGCGGTGCATTGTGACCCCCAGACTGCCGCCCCAGGCATACGTGATCCTGGCCAGAGAGAGCTGTGGGTAGATCTTGGTCATGTGTCCAAGGACAAATCCGGCGATATCGGCCGGAAACCAAGGCACATAGTTCTCTCCGCCGCCAAACAGCAGGCGGTTGTCGGCGGTCTTGCGAAAATAGTTGATGACGAACCGGCTGTCGGCCACCGCTAGGTCGCCTGGCAGGATTCCAGGTTCGGAAAGAGGCTCGGTGACGGCGATGAAATTGTTGATCGGCATGACCCGCGCATCGATCTGTGATGACAGGCCGTCGATATAGCCATCGCCGCTGACGATCAGCTGCTCGCAGGTGACACTCCCGCTGGCGGTGTCGACAACGAGCCTGGCGTTTTTGCGGCGCCAGCCGGATGCTCTTGACTCCTCATGGATCACGGCGCCAGCCGCCTGTGCTGCCCTGGCCATGCCCAGGGTCAGGTTCAGAGGATGAAGATGGCCTCCGCCATGATCCACCATGCCTCCAAAATAGACCCCTGACCCCAGAGCTTGGCCAAGCGCCTCATCGTCCAGCAATTCATAGCGACCACAGCGATAGACCCGGTCCATATGGTCGACGAAGGCGGCATCCTCCGCTTCGCCGCCCGGGCGATGACGCGCATGGATCAGTCCGGGGCGCAGGTCGCACTCGATCCCGTTGTCGGCGATCAGTTTCAGCAGATTCTCGCGGGCTGCTTCAGCCAGACCCCAAAGGGCCATGGCAGCGTCAGCGCCAAGCCTGGCCTCAAGCCAGAGCTGCTCGCGCCGGTGGCCGGTATGGATCTGACCGCCATTGCGGCCTGACCCGCCGGACCCGACCCTGGCGGCCTCCAGGATCACAACTCGCGCGCCATTGCGGGCCAGTTCCAGGGCCGCTCCGAGGCCGGTGAACCCGGCCCCGATGACACATACATCGGCCTGGATGTCTCCATCCAGTGGCGGAAGGTCCGCAAAGGCCGAACTGGTCGCAGCATACCAGCTGGAATCAGGATGTCCCTGGTTGCGCATGGCCGGCGTGTCAGACGTTCAACAGCAGAAATTCGCGTTCCCAGGGACTGATGGTCTGCATGAAGGTCTCGTGCTCGGCTTCCTTGACCCGCGCATAGGCCTTAACGAACCCGGCCCCCAGAATCTCGATCAGCGGTTCGCAGGATTCCAGCAAACTGAGGGACTCCATCAGGCTGCGGGGCAGCTGGGCCCCGCCTGCATTGGCGTCGGTGCCCACGGGCGGCGCCGGTTCCAGCTCCTGGCTCATCCCCAGATAGCCGGTGGCAAGAACGGCGGCGATGGCCAGATAGGGATTGGCGTCAGAAGAGGGAATGCGGTTCTCAACCCGCCGGTTGGCCGCGTTGGAGGGCGGCACCCGCAGCCCGGCCGTGCGGTTGTCATAACCCCAGCGCGTGTTGATCGGGGCGCCGGAGTCCCGGGCAATGCGCCGATAGGAATTCACATAGGGGGCCAGCATGGACATGATCGCTGGAAGATAGCGCTGCTGGCCAGCGATGAACGATCGGAAAAGCGGGGTTTCCTTCTCCGTGTCCGGGTCGGAAAACAGATTGATCTTGGTCCCGGGCGCCACGATGGACTGGTGGATATGCATGGCTGACCCCGGCTCCGCCGCCATCGGCTTGGCCATAAAGGTGGCGTAGATTTCGTGCTCAAGGGCCGCTTCCCGGATGGTCCGCTTGAACATGAAGACCTGGTCGGCCAGTTCCAGTGGATCGCCATGCCGCAGGTTGATTTCCATCTGGGCCACGCCGCTTTCGTGGATCAGGGTATCGATCTCCAGCCCCTGACGTTCCGAGTACTCGTACATATCCTCGAACAGAGCGTCGAACTCGTTCACCGCCGATATTGAATAGCCCTGCCGGCCGGTCTCCGGTCGCCCGGATCGACCGACAGGCGGCTTGAGCGGATAATCGGGATCGATGTTGCGCTCGACCAGATAGAATTCCAGTTCCGGCGCCACGACCGGCTGCCAGCCTTTCTTGCGGTACAGTTCCAGCACGCCGCGCAGGACCTGGCGGGGACTTTCCGCTACGGGCCGTCCGTCTGGCATGTAGGCGTCGTGGATGATCTGGGCGGTGGGGTCCTGGGCCCAGGGTACGACGGCCAAGGTGTCAAAATCTGGAGACAGGAAGATGTCCGTGTCCGACTCCACCGCTCCGACCAGGGTCTCCATGTCCGGAAAGTCGCCAGTGATGGTTTGGTAAAAGACGGCGAGGGGCAGGTTCATGACGCCGCTAGTCAGGAATTTCCGGACCGGCATGATCTTGCCCCGGGCGACCCCGGCCAGGTCCGGCACCATACATTCGATTTCCTCGATGTTCTGGCGACGGCACCATTCGGCGGCCTCCTCCACCGACTTGACCCCGCGTCTGGCACTGGGACCCGGCTTGCTCTTCTTTTCCCGGTACTTCATGGGCTCACAGGGCTTTCAGGATCGGCAAGGCCTCGTCCAGGGATTGGGCGATGATGCTGACCAGCCGGTCGAGTTCCGTATGGGTGATGATCAACGGGGGGCAGCAGACGATAGTGTCGCGGATGCCCCGCACCATAAGCCCGTTCTTGATGCAAAGATCCCGGACAATGGGCCCGGCCGTTCCCTCCTTGCCGCCAAAGCGGTGGTTGGTCCCTTTTTCCGAGACGATCTCGACGGCGCCGAGCAGGCCCTTGGAACGCACTTCGCCGACCAGCGGGTGATCGGCAAGGGTCGCCAGCTTCGCCGCCAGATAGGGGCCGGTGTCGTTTCGGGTCCTGTCGACCAGGCCTTCCCGTTCGAGGATCTCGATATTGCGAAGGGCCACGGCGGCGCAGGTCGGATGGCCGGAATAGGTATAGCCATGGACGAAGTCGCCGCCCTTTTCCCGAAGCTCCGCCACGATGTGATCGGCGACCCCGACGGCGGAGATGGGCAGATAGCCGCTGGAGATGCCCTTGGCCATGCAGACGAGATCCGGCTTCACGCCATAGTGCTGGAATCCGAACCATTCGCCGAGGCGGCCAAAACCGGTGATGACCTCGTCACAGACCAGCAGGATCCCATACTTGCGGCAGATGGCCTCGACCTTGGGCCAGTAGCCGTCCGGCGGAATCACCACGCCTCCAGCCCCCTGGATCGGCTCGCCAATGAAGGCGGCGACGTTTTCCGGGCCCACGGCCAGTATGCGGTCCTCGATGTCCTGGGCTGCGCGGCTGGCAAACGCCTCGGGGTCTTCGCCAAAAGCCTCGCCGAACAGATAGGGCTGCATGACATGCTCGACCCCGGGGATCGGCAGGTCTCCCTGGGCATGCATGGCCTTCATGCCGCCTAGGCTGACTCCGGCGACGGTCGAGCCGTGATAGGCATTCCAACGGCTGATGAAGATCTTCCGCTGCGGCTGCCCCTTGAGGCCCCAGTAGTGGCGCACCAGCCGAAACACGGTGTCATTGGCTTCGGAGCCTGACGAATTGAAGAAGATATGTTGCAGGTCGCCACCCAGCTTTTCGGCCACCTTGGCGGCCAGCTGGACGGTCGGCGGCGTCGCCGTCTTGAAGAAGGTGTTGTAGTAGGGCAGTTCGAGCATCTGCTCGTAGGCCACATCGGCCAGTTCCTTTCGGCCATAGCCGACATTGACGCACCATAGTCCCGCCATGCCGTCCAGCAGGGCCATGCCGTCGCCATCATGGATGGTGCAGCCCTCGGCCCGGGTGATGATCCGGCTGCCGCCCAGCTCGGCGATGACCTTGTGATCTGCCTGGGCGGGAAGATGGTGCGCCAGGTCAAGGCGGCGGAGTTCGGCGATATCGTAGTTGCGAAGGGGGGCGTTCACGGCAAATCCTCGGGGGGTCAGGATTGAAGGGCCTCACCCCGAAGGGCGCGGCCAAAGAGCTCGAAATAGGTGATAGACTGCGAATTGGCGGCGGTTCGCCATTCGGGGTGCCACTGTACTGCCAGCAACGGAGCTCCGGAAAGGTCCGCAGAAACTGCTTCCACGACGCCGTCCGGCGCCCTGGCCTCCACCGTCAGGCCGTCGCCCAGCCGATCGACGCCCTGGTAGTGCACCGAGTTGACGCGGGCGGACGTCGCGCCAAAGGCCCGGGCCAGCAGGCCGCCTTCAGTCAGGGCGACGTCATGTTCGTGATCGAACATCTCGTTGAAGCCGACACCGTCCGGCGAATGGTGGGCCAGCAGGTCCGGGCTTTCCGCCATGTCCCGGCGCAGGCTGCCACCGAAGGCGACATTGATCTCCTGAAACCCGCGACAGACGCCGAATACCGGCCTGCCCAGGTCGGCCATGGCCTTGATCATGTCGCGGGTCATGGAGTCGCGGTCCGGGTCAAAGGGGCCGGGGGCGTCCGCGACAGCCTCGCCATAGAATGACGGGTCCATGTTGGACGGACTGCCGGTCAGCAGCAGGCCGTCCAGTCGGGACGCCACCTCGGAGGCGCGCATGAGGCCGGGCAGGGAAGGCACCAGAAGGGCTGCACAGTCGGAGTACTGCAGCGGGCCGGTGACATAGCGGTTGATCACGGCCTGGGCCGCTTCGACGCCGACCGTTCGGGTGCAGCAGATGATTCCGGCGACGGGCCGGTTAACGGACATGAAACACCTCGGAGCAAGCTCCGATATGTGTGAAGCGGTTATCGAATCGACACATGCTCAAACACTTCAGGACAGCAAAACGGCAGCGGAACACGCGTGCCAGGACAGCCAGACGGGTTCACCCAGGACAAAATCTTCCTGGTCCCAACGGGTCAGGTTGGACCGCAGGACGCGGATCTTGCGACCACCCTTGATCTCGACCTCATAGACCGACTCGCTGCCCAGATAGACCTCATGGCGAATGACGCCTGGAATGGAATTGAAGCCCGCAGGCGCGTCATCCATCACGGGCGCGGTGCTGCCCTCGGGACGTTTTCGCAGTTCGATCTTTTCCGGCCGGATGGCGGCCCAGACCGTGGCGCCACGGGCGCCGGTTACGCCGTGATCCAGATAAATCTCCGTTTCCAGCCCCGGTGAGCGGACGATCGCGTGGTCCGGTTCATCGACGACCAAATCGCCCTCGAACAGATTCACTGTCCCGATGAAGTCGGCGACGAACCTTGAATTGGGAAACTCGTAGAGATCGTTGGGCGGCGCAACCTGCTGCAGCAGTCCCCTGTTCATGACAGCGCAGCGGGTGGCCAAGGCCAGGGCCTCGTCCTGGTCATGGGTTACCATGATGAATGTGATGCCAACCTTTTCCTGAAGCGTGGCCAGCTCGGTCCGCATCTGGTCGCGCAGCTTGGCGTCCAGGGCCGACAGGGGTTCATCCAGCAAGAGCACCCTTGGGCGCTTGACCAGGGCCCTCGCCAGGGCCACCCGCTGGCGCTGACCGCCCGAAAGCTGGTCGGGCTTGCGCTGGCCAAGGCCGTCCAGCTGGACGAGGGCCAGGGCCTCTTCCACCCGGCGGCTGCGTTCGGCGCCGGGTACGCCATCGACCTTCAGGCCATAGGCCACATTGTCCGCCACGGTCATGTGCGGGAAGACCGCATAGGACTGAAAGACCATATTGACTGGCCGCTTGTTGGGCGGAACTGCGCTGACATCTTGGCCATCGATCAGGATGCGGCCCTCGGTGGGGGTCTCAAACCCGGCCAGCATCCGCAGCAGGGTGGTCTTTCCGCAGCCGGACGGACCGAGCAGGGCGAAGAACTCTCCTTCGTGGATTGTCAGGTCGACATTGTCGACGGCGACCATCTTGCCAAAGCGCTTGGTCACGCCCTCGAAGGTGATGATGGCCTTGCCGGCCTGGGGCGAGCGGCTCTGAACGGGTGAAGCGGAGCTTGAGGCGTCGGTCATGGGGTCCTAGGCCTTGGGGGCTGCAGGGGCATGGCCGCCAGCGGCGGCGGCGGGATCGCCTTGCATGCGGAGTGCGACGGCGGTCAGCACGACGGTCATGGCGATCAGTATCGTCGAGGCGGCATTGACCTCCGGCGTCACCGAGAACCGCACCATCGAATAGACCTTGACCGGGAAGGTGACTGTGTCCGGTCCAGAAGTGAAGAAGGTAATGACGAAGTCATCCAGGCTGAGCGTGAAGGCCAGCAGGGCGCCGGCTATCAGGGACGGCGCCATGTGGGGCACGATCACGTCCTTGATCATCCGCCACTCGCCAGCCCCCAGGTCGCGGGCCGCCTCCTCCATCTCGCGGTTGAAAGAGGCCATCCTGGCGCGCACGACAACCGCCACGAACGGAAACGAGAACGAGATATGGGCGATGATGATGGCGCCCAGGTTCAGCGGCCAGGGCATTTCCTGGGGCCAAGGCATGACCCGGGCGAAGAACACCAGCATCGCCACGCCCATGCAGATCTCCGGCACGACAATGGGCAGGGCCATGGCCCCGTCGACGACCGTCTTGCCGGGAAACCGGAAACGCCAGAGGGCCAGGGCGACCAGGGCGCCTAGTATGACACTGAACAGGGTCGAGACCGCCGCAATGGTCAGGGAATTGCCAAAGGCCTCGATCAGGCTCTCGTTGGTCAGAGCCTTTTCATAGTATTTCAGGGTGAAGCCTTGCCAGACGATGTTCCGCTTTGAGTCGTTGAAGCTGAACGCCATCAGGGTGATCAGGGGCGCATAGAGAAACACCCCGACCATCACCAGCCAGGCCTGCAGTGGCCAGCGGCGGAGATACTCGAGCGGTCCGGGGGGCGACTGGTCCGACTTTTTCATGCGGCCCTCCCGCGGTTGCGGGACACCACCGCCTGGATCGCGATGGCGATGAAGGTCAGGTACATCAGCAGGAAGGACATGGCGGCCCCGAAGGGCCAGTCATTGGCCCGCTTGAACTGTCGCTCGATGATATTGGCGATCATCTGGCTGTCGGGGCCGCCCAGCAGGTCCGGCGTCAGATAGGCGCCCAGCGCCGGGATGAAGGTGATCAGGATGCCCGAGGCAATGCCCGGCAAGGCCAGGGGCACGACCACCACCAGCAGGGTGCGGATATGGCCGGCGCCCAGGTCCAGGCTGGCTTCCAGCAGGGATCGGTCCAGGCGGTCCAGGGCCGAATAGAGCGGCAGCACCATGAAGGGCAGGTGGACATAGACCAGCCCGACCACCACGGCGAAATTGTTGTGTAGCAGTTCCAGGGGCGTAAAGGCCCCAAGCGGCTGCAGTCCGACCAGCGGCGCGAGGCCGCCCGCCCCGTTCCACAGCCATTCCAGGCTCAAATTGATGTAGCCCTCTGTGCGCAGGACGGCGATCAGGGCGTAGGTCCGGATCAGCAGGTTGGTCCAGAAGGGCAGCATCACCAGCAAAAGCAGCCAGGTCTTCAGTCGGGGCGGCGCAAAGGTGATGGCCAGGGCGACCGGGAAGCCCAGCACCAGGCACAGGGCGGTGGTCAGCCCTGCGACCCAGGCCGATTTGACGAAAATCTTCAGATAGAGCGGCTCGATCGCCCGGACGTAGTTGGAAAAGGTCCCGGTGAAGGAGATTTCGGTCAGGCCGTCATTCTGGCCGAAGCTATAGGCCCAGACGATCGCCAGGGGGACGATGAAGAACAGGATCAGCCAGAACAGCGGCGGACCCAGTGCGCCGGCGAAGACCGCCTTTGCCTGTTTCCAGCTTTGTTCCATCAGCCGTCCCCCTGGCTAAAGTTGGTGATCAGGCCGCGCGGACCTTGGTGATCAGCTCTTCATAGGCCTGGGCCTTTTCGGCCCCCTCGAAGGCTCCGTACTCGCACTTGGCCATGATGTCGGCCGGCGGGAAGATCACCGGATTATTGCGATAGTCGTCCGGCATCAGCGCCTTGGCGGCGGCGTTCGGGGTCGGATAGAGGATGGTCTTGCTGATCTCGGCCCCGGCCTTGGCGTCCAGCAGGAAGTTGATGAACTTGTGCGCGTTTTCCGGGCGCGGGGCGCCGGTCGGAATGCACAGTGTGTCGGAGTTGATCAGGCTGCCTTCCTTCGGGATGACGAAGTCGATATCCGGATCGTCCTTCATCGCCTGCGCGATGTCGCCGTTGTATTCAAGGACCAGATCAACATCCTTGGCCAGCAGCATGTCCTGGCCATTGTCCTCGTGGAACGCCTTCACATAGGCTTTCTGCTTGGTCAGCATGGCCTCGATCTTGGGTAGCATTTCCGGCGGGATGTTGTTGACCGAATGGCCTAGATACTTGGCGCATAGCCGGACCAGATCAGCGGACTCCGAGAGCAGCGCGATCTTGCCGGCGTACTGAGGCGAGTCGAACAGGTATTTCCAGCTGTCCGGAACGCCCTGGACCTTGGACTTGCGATAGCCGATGCCCAGGGTCAGCCAGGTGTAGGGCATGGAGTACTTGCGTCCCGGATCAAACTCGGGGTCGAGGAACGAGGGGTCGATGTTCTTGATGTTGGGGATCTTGGCGTGATCCAGCGCGACCAGCAGGCCGGCCTGGCTCATCCGGGTGACGAACTCGTTCGATGGAACGATGACGTCGAAGCCCGGGTTGCCCGCCTTCAGCTTGGCGAACAGTTCGTCATTGGTGGCGAACAGGCTCATGTTCACGTCGATGCCCGAGGCCGCCTTGAAATCGGCCAGACTGGTTTCGCCGATATAGGTGTCCCAGTTGTAGAAGTTCAGCTTGGCCTCTTCAGCGCCGGCCGTCTTTTCCGCCGCGGGGCTGCAGCCCGTCAGGGCCGGTCCGAAACTCAGGCCCACCGCAGCAGCGCCGAACGTGGTCAGCAGAGACCGGCGGGAAGTCCCGCCCCTTTTCATCTTGTCCATGGCCCGATCTGTCTCCCATTGCCGTCAGGATTGAAGGTCTAGTCTGCATGGCTGGCCGGAAGGGCCAAACATGCTGTCGATCAGCATGACACCTTGTCAGGCATTGCGTAGATACCAATCAAAATCGAGGCTGGTGACGACCTCAAAAAACCTTGCCTGCTCGGTGCGCTTGACCGAGGTGAACATATCCACGAACCGATCGCCAAGGTATTCCCGCAAAACGGGTGATGTGGCGAACAGGTCCACCGCTGCAAACCAGTTGGTGGGCAGCTTCTGCTTGGACGCCGCCGCAGCCGCATAGCCATCCCCGACCACCGCCGGGCCCGGATCGATCCTGTTGGCAATGCCGTAATGGGCGCCGGCCAGGACAACTGCCATGACCAGGTATGGATTGGCGTCAGCGCCGGCGACCCGGTGCTCGACATGCCTTGTGGGCGGCAGACCCGCCGGCACCCGAAGTGACACGGTCCGGTTGTTAACGCCCCAGGTCGGCGCCACCGGAGCGTAGGAATTGGCCTTGAACCTGCGATAGGAATTGGCGTTGGGCGCCAGGATCGCCATGCTCTCGCCCAGCAGGGCCTTCATGCCGCCAATCGCCCATTTCAGCAGTTGCGATCCCTGAAGGTCGTCGCTGGCGCAAAGGTTGTTGCCCTCTCTATCATTGAAGCTGACATGCAGGTGGAAGCCGCTGCCGGCGCGGTCCGCCCAGGGCTTGGCCATGAAGGTGGCCTCGCAGCCATGGCGCAGGGCCACGCCCTTGGTCGCCCGCTTGTAGATCAGTCCGTCGTCGGCGGCGGCCAGGGCGTCGCCCTTGTGCTTGAGGGTCAGCTCGACCTGACCGGGGGCAAACTCCGAAATCGCTCCTTCCAGCGGAACTCCCAGCACATCGGCCGTGTTCCACAGCTCTGTCAGGAAGGGGGCGATCGATTCCAGCTCCGGCAGGCCATAGACTTGGATGCCGGTCGGGCGCTGGCCGGTCGTCAGGGACTTTGCCGGCTGCAGGCCGCCATTGGCGTCCCGTTCCTGGTCGACCAGGTAGTATTCCAGTTCGCAGGCGGCGACCGGGGTCATGCCATCGGCCCGGAACCGGTCCAGCACTCCGTTCAGCACATGGCGTGGGTCCAGGTCATTGGGGGCGCCGTCCAGTTCATAGAGCGACAGCATCACCTGGCCGACCTCGGGGCCGAGCCATGGCGCAGGCTTCAGCGTGCCGGGAACCGGTCGAGCCAGACGGTCGGCGTCGCCATCTTCCCAGACCAGGCCGGTTTCCTCGCAGTCTGCGCCATTGGTGTCGACCACCAGGATCGAGCCGGGCAGGAAGCGACCGTAGTCATAGATGGCCTGGAGTTCGTGAATCCGCAGCCGCTTGCCCCGGGGCACGCCCGTCATGCTGGTGAAGAAGACCTCCACAAAGCGGATCTGCGGATGGTCTGCGATGAACCGGCGGCATTCATCCGGATCAGCAACCAGGGGGTGGGGCATCATTGCTCTGAACCTTCAAGGCGGGCGGCGAACTGGTCGACCGCGGTAACCAGTTGCGCGATCTGCGAGTCGGTGGTGAGGGGCGACACCAGCATCATGTTGTGGAACGGTGCAATCAGCACCCCCCGATTGATCAGCCACAGATGAAACGCTTCCAGCAGCCCGGCGTCGAGAGCCAGGCGCATCTCTGCGGCGTTGCGGGGGGGCGGATCTGCGAAGACCAGCTCGACACGAGCGCCGACATGAACCACGCTCCAGGCCAGATTTCGCCGGGCAATGACGGCTGAAAGGCCGGCGACCAGGGTCTCGGCGCCGGTCAGCATGGCCCTATAGGCCCTGTCCGTCATAACATCCGCCAGCATGGCCCGCATGGCGGCCATGGCCAGGGCATTGCCGGAAAGTGTTGTGCCGATGCCGGAATAGCCCGGGCCGATCCGGGCCTGGGCCTCGTCCATTCGCGTCGCCAGATCGGCGGTCACGCCCCAGACAGCGGCCGGCAGGCCTCCGGCGATGGCCTTTCCAAGGGTGAAGATGTCCGGATCCAGCCCATGGGCCCGGGTGTAGCCGCCGGGGCCCGTGGAAAGGGTATGAGTCTCGTCGATGATCAAAAGGGTCCCGGCGTCCCGCGTCATCCGGCGCAGGGCGGTATGAAAGCCAGGGTCCGGCAGGATCATGCCGCAGTTGGTCATGACCGGCTCGGCCAGAACCGCTGCCACATCTCGTGAGGCCAGAGCGGTTTCTACGGCAGGAAGGTCGTTGAAGGGAATGACCAAGGTTCGGCCGGTCACGTCTTCCATCTGTCCGACCAGCCCGGCCTTCATGGCGGGTTTGCCACTGGCCAGGCTGACGAAGGTGTCGTCCACGGCGCCGTGATAGCAGCCGTCAAACACCAGGATGTTTTGGCGGCCGGTCACCGCCCGGGCCCAGCGCAGGGCGGCGCGGTTGGCGTCTGTCGCAGTGGTCGCTGCCTGCCAGAGCGGCAGGCCAAAGCGTTCGGCCAGCATACGGCCCACCAGCACGGCCTGGGTCGTCGGCAGCATGAAGCCGGTGCCGCGTCGGGCCTGGTCCTGCAGGGCCGAAGCCAGTTCGATCAGGCCATGGCCGAACATCGAGGGCGTGTCGCCCAGGCAGAAATCGGCATAGGTCGCGCCATCCACATCCACCACTTCGGCCCCGACGCCCTGGGCGGCGAACAACGGCGTGGGGGAGGCCCAGTCGTTCATCCAGTGCATGGGCGCGCCGCCACGCCATACGGCGGCGGCCTCTCGGGCGAGGGCTACCGACCGGGGATGCTCGGACAGGAAACGGGCACGTTCTTCCGCCAGCAAGGACCGGCAGATCTCAGATAACGGTGATGGCGCCCCGCTGCTCAAATCGTCCCCTCGTCAGCCTCTGCAGGCCGATTGTGATCACAGTTTCGCAGGCGACCGATGAAGTCAATCTTCTGCGGCGTCGGTTGACTGACTGACGCCTTCTGCCTGCAAGGCGTCCATTCCCATGGCGATGTCTGCGGCTATGGCGCGCCGGACAGCCATGGGGTCCCGCTGCTGTAGACCCTCCAGCGCAGCCAGATGATGGTCCGCCGCCAGGCCCAGGGTGCCGATCCGACCAAACACCACCCGCATAAAGGGGCCGATCTGCAGCCAGAGAGAATCTGCCAAGGTCAGGAGGACCTCCGCCCGGCCATGGCGATACAGGGTGAAGTGAAACGCATGGTTGGCGGCCATATAGCGGCCGACATCCCCCTCAGCCAGTGCCCGATCCACCGTCCCATCCAGCTGCTTTAGCCGGCTGATCAAGGCGGCGTCGGACCGTTCGGCCGCCCGCTGCGCCAGTTCCGGCTCGATCAGACTGCGGGCCAGGGCCAGCTGCTCCAGGCGGTCTGCGGTCAGGGACGGCACCGACAGGCGCTTGTTGGCCGGATTGATCGCCAGGGCCCGTTCGGCCGCCAATCGTCGCACGGCGTCCCGCACCGGCATGGGGCTGACCCCCAGCCCGGCCGCCAGGCTGCGCAGGGAAACCCCGAGGCCCGGAGCGATCCTGCCGGTGATCAGGGCGTCCCGAAGGCTGGCGTAGACCTGATCATGGATTGCCAGCCGGCTGGCGGCTCCTGTCTCGGTCCCTGAAATCGTCACGCCGGTGCTTTCTCGACTGCCCCAGTTGTGATCACAATGGGCCATTGTCGGATGTGGCGCCAGTAAGCAGCGCCCCCTGCCCGGTTTTGCGGAGTTTGCCATGCCCGAGTCTGGCGCCAACAGCCTGGATGCCTTCTGGATGCCCTTCACGCCCAACCGGCGGTTCAAGGCCAATCCGCGCATGATCGCCTCGGCCCAGGACATGCACTACGTCACCCCCGACGGGCGAAAGGTGCTGGACGGCACGGCCGGTCTCTGGTGCGTCAATGCTGGCCATAATCGGCCCCGGATCACCCAAGCCATCCAGCGTCAGGCGGCCGAACTGGACTATGTCTCGTCCTTCAACATGGGCCATCCCCTCGCCTTTACATTCGCCTCGCGGCTGGCGGCCATGACCCCGGCGGGTCTGGACCGGATCTTCTTCACCAATTCAGGGTCGGAGTCCGTCGATACGGCCCTGAAGATGGCACTTGCCTACCAGCGGTCCCGGGGCAAGGGCGGCAAGACCCGGCTGATCGGGCGGGAGCGCGGATATCACGGGGTTGGCTTTGGCGGGATTTCCGTCGGCGGGATCGTTCGCAACCGAATGTATTTCGGGACCCTGCTGGCCGGTGTCGACCATCTGCCCCACACCCACGGCGTGCCGGGAAACCTGTTTTCGAAGGGCCAGCCGGGGGCTGGCGCCGACTTGGCCGACAGCCTCGAGAGGATTGTCGCCCTGCATGACGCCTCGACCATCGCCGCGGTGATCGTCGAGCCGGTGGCCGGATCGACCGGCGTGCTGATCCCGCCAGTGGGCTATCTCCAGCGATTGCGCGCCCTTTGCGACAAGCACGACATTCTGCTGATCTTCGATGAGGTGATCACGGGATTTGGCCGGCTGGGCGCGGCCTTTGCGGCCGACCGGTTCGGTGTGACCCCGGACATCATGTGTCTGGCCAAGGGGCTGACCAACGCCGCAGTGCCCTGCGGCGCGGTGGCCGTCAGCCGGACCATCCACGACGCCATGATGGAGGCGGCCGACGCCCCCATCGAATTGTTCCACGGCTACACCTTTTCGGCCCACCCCCTGGCCTGCGCCGCCGGCCTGGCGACCCTCGATACCTATCGCGAGGAGGGGCTGTTCGAGCGGGCCGCCGACCTGGAGCCCTACTGGCAAGAAGCCATGCACAGCCTGTCCGACGCTCGCCATGTTATTGATGTGCGAAACCTTGGCCTCATCGCCGGGATCGAGCTGGAACCGCGGCCAGGCCGCCCCACCGAGCGTGCCATCGAAGCCTTCGAGGCCGCCTATGACGCGGGCCTGATGATCCGCGTGACCAGCGACATCATCGCCCTGTCCCCGCCGCTGATCCTCGAAAGGTCCCACATCGACCAGATGGTCGAGACCCTGCGGACTGTGCTGGGCGCCATCGACTGACGGCTTCCCCCGGCGACTGGCCTTCCGCAATATCGGTTTTCACGCGCCTGCGTCGCTTCAGGGGCGACTGCCTGTGACCCTCAGCGATTGCCTTCAGGCGAAGCTCCGCATCATGGGCTCGAGGAGCGGTACTGACCTGTTGGGGAGGTGGAATGTTCAACCCGCTTCCCGCCGAGAGAGGAACAGAAAATGACGGAAACCCCTGGCATTGGCGCATTCGCCATCGTTCCGAGCAATGACCTGCCTTCAGCGCTGCAGTTCTGGCAGCGACTGGGCTTCGCCCCTACGGGCGGCGACAGCCACTATGTCATCCTGAAGGGCTGGGGCTGCGAGGTACACCTCACACAGGCCGGAAGCGATCCATGGCGCGTTCCGGAGCACAACCCCTTCGGCGTCTTCATTCGCACTCCCGAAGTCGAAGGGATCGCAGCCCTGGTCGAAGACTTGATCATTCGTCCCGGCGGCGTCCTGCGACATCGTGAGTGGGGCATGTACGAGGTCGGCATCAACGGGCCAGACAATTTGCTCGTCCGCGTCGGCTGGCCCTCGGAGCTGATGCGCTAGCGGCAGGTCCGCCTCCGGCTGCGGGCGCGGTCCGCCGGGTCCATTGGCGGGACAATGTTCGTTGTGTTTGCGCGGGTAACGGCCGCTCCCGTTTCCGGACATAGTTCGCAGCAACCGGGACAGCCCGTCCGGGATGCATCCAGGACAGTCACAAGCCATCCGGAAGGCCAACGCCCGGTCCACTGGCGCAGCTGCCCTGGATATCCATACTGTGCTTGACACAGTGTTGTATCGCAGACACTATGTGACGAACAGTAGTGGGCGGCAGATGGTCGAGCGGGATTTTGCGGGGCTGGGCGAACTTCGACGGGGCGTGCTGGTGCTGGCCGTGCTGTCACAGCTGCGCGGGCCGCAATACGGCTACTCCCTGAAGCAGGCCCTGATCGAACGGAACATGCCGATCGAAGAGGGGACCCTTTATCCTCTGCTTCGGCGGCTGGAGGCCCAGGGCCTGTTGGCCAGCGCCTGGAACACCGACCATGCGCCGCCCCGCCGCTACTACCAGCTCAGCCCGCAGGGACTCGCGGCGCTCGAGGCCCTCAGCAAGGGCTGGCGAGATCAGGTTCGGGTGATGGACAGACTTCTGGATGGAGAGGCGCCGTGATGAACGCCTATGACGTTATGGAATCCTGGGTGCGAGACGTGGCGGGTCGATTGCCGCGCGCCAGACGGAATGATGTGGCCTGTGAGCTGCGCGCCCTGCTGGCCGACGAACTGGACGGCCGGGCACGGGCCGAGGGCAGGGCGCCGGACCGAGCCATGGCCATGGACCTGCTCAAGGGGTTTGGAACTCCGGCCCAGGCCGCCGGCCGCTATCATGATCAACCGGCCATCATAGATCCGACCGACAGCCATCACTTTGTGATCTGGGCCCTGGGCGGCGCGGTGGTGATGGGCGTCCATGGCCTGCTCAACGGACCAGGCTCGGTGGATCAGGACCTGTTTCTGATCTGGCTGGGGATCCTGGTGGTTATCTTCGCCGCCATGGCCTGGTGGCGTCGCAGGCGCCCCGGCCAGATGCACTGGAAGCCCTCGCCGGGGCCCGACAGGCCGCGCCCGGCATTGGCGCTTCTGGCCATGACGGCGACCCTGGCCTTTCCGGTCTTCATGTTTGCGGCGCCCCAGACCTTTGTGCAGGTCATGTTCCTGGGCCAGATCGCAGACAGCGGCGTCGCCCTAACAGAGGCCTTCCGTGACAGTTGGCAGCGCGTTGTCACCCTTGCCCTGCTGGTTCTCTCGGCGGCTCTCTATGGCGCAGAAATGCGGCTGGGCAGCGGCCGGGCCGGGATGCGCTGGGCGTCCATCGCCATCCAGGCCGGGCTCAGCCTTATGATGCTGCTTCATGCCGCCCCGATGATCGCGCCGTCCGGCGAGGCCTTCAGCCCGTTCGTCCTGGACGCGGCCAATGCGACAAGTGCGCCGTTCTTCCGGGCGTTGGGCGGCCTGTTCATCCTGGGCGCGCTGTATGATCTCTACCGCCAATGGTCCCGGGTGCGGCCCGAGCCGGAGCCGGATGGGCTGGCCAGTTAGTATCGCAGGCCCCTTGCGTGCTTCGCCACGCCCCTCTGCTGGGGCTGCAGATCAAGACGAACGGATGGGCTCGATCAGGCGTAGGAAAACGCCGGATCGTCCAAGTTGATGGCCGGAATTTCGTCCTTTTCCGCCCAATAGTCCTGGGTGTGCTGCCAGTCGCGCTTGTCCCCTCGCCTGGGCAATAGATGCATGCCACGCATCAGGTAACCGGGATTGAAGTTCTCCGGGTCGATCCAACCGGAAAGCGGCATGTCCTTGTCTTCTGGCCGCAGGGTCGGGACGACCTTGTGGACGCCCTTGTCCTCCATGTGTTTCAGCAGGCGGCAGACAAAGTCACCGATGAGGTCGGCCCGCAAGGTCCAGCTGGCCCGGAAATAGCCGAACACCCAGATCAAGTTGGGCACGCCCGTGAACATCATGCCGCGATAGGTGACTGTGTCGGCGAAGTTCAGCGGCTTTCCGTCGATCTCGAAGGCGATGTCGCCCAGGACGTTCAGCTTGAAGCCCGTGGCGGAGATGATGATGTCCGCCTCCAGGGTCTCGCCGGACTTCAGCAGGATGCCCTGTTCGGTGAATCGCTCGATATGGTCTGTGACCACCGTGGCCTTGCCGGCATTAATGCCCTGGAACAGGTCGCCGTCAGGCACGAAGGCGATACGCTGGCGCCAGGGGCGATAGCTGGGGGTGAAATGTTTGGCGATGTCGAAGTCAGGGCCGAGAAAGGCCTTGACCCCCTCCAGAAGCTCGCCCCGCACAATCTCCGGCTCCTCGACCGCGCGGCGGGTGAACTCGGCCTGGTCATGAAGCACCTTGCGGCGGACGATCTCGTGGATCCAAGTCTCGTCGATCTGCAGGGTCCGCAGGATGTCGGCCAGTTCGTTCTCGTTGCGCCCGGGAATGAAATAGGTCGGAGAGCGCTGCAGCAGGGTGACATGCTCGCAGTCGCCGGCAATGGCCGGCACCAGGGTCGCGGCCGTAGCGCCAGAGCCGATGACAACTACGCGCTTCCCCTTGTAGTCGAGGTCCTTGGGCCAGTTCTGGGGATGGACGATCCGGCCCTTGAAGCTGTCCATGCCTTCCCATTCGGGGGTGTAGCCGTCCAGCTGGCGATAATAGCCCTGGCACATCCAAAGGAAATTCGTGGTGAAGGTCCGGGTCGCACCGTCTTCAGCCCTGACAGCTGTGATGGTCCAGAGGTTGGTCTGACTGGACCAGATGGCGTTGGTGATCCGGTGGCCATACCGAACATGCTGCGAAAGGTCGTTCTCTTCGATCACTTCTTCCATATAGGCCAGAATCTCGGCGGCCGTGGCGATGGGCGGGCCGACCCAAGGCTTAAAGCGATAGCCGAAGGTGTAGAGGTCGCTATCCGAGCGGATGCCAGGATACTGGTGGCTCAGCCAGGTGCCGCCAAAACTCTCAAGGGCTTCCAGAACGACAAAGCGGGTCCGGGGACGCTGCTGTGTCAGGTGATAAGCACCGCCGATCCCCGAAATCCCAGCGCCGACGATCAACACGTCAAAATGTTCCGGATCGGCTGACTGCGTTTCTGGCCGCGCGACCGTTTTCGAGTCCATGGGGTCCCCTTGCCTTTTGTTTGTTTTTTCCTGCCGTCGGCTTTGGCTTCCGCGAGCCGCCGCCTTTGCGCCGGATCTAATCTAAGGGGCCAAGGCTAACGCTGGAATGGGCATTTGCCTTGATCGAAATCAAGCCGGCCGGCTGACATCGAAATGCTTTCGGGCGCCGCAGGGTCATTCCGGGACATCTCCTTCCAGGCGATGGCGATTGACTCCGGAGCCTTGCAAGCCCGGTGTCATGCTGGACGACGCACCGGGGGCGGGGACATGGATCGACGGGTATTTCTGACGGGTTTGGGGAGCACAGTCGCCGGAACTTCCAGCCTGATGGCCGCCTCGGCGGCGACACCACCCCTGCGCATCCGGAAATCAGTATCCGACCTTCCGGCAGACCATCCCGATCTTGCCGCCTTGCGCAAGGCAATCCCCTTGATGCGCCGGTCTGGAGACTGGGAGGCGCAGATCGCCATCCATGCCGATATGAACCAGCGGCATCATTCGTCCTGGCGGTTCCTGCCTTGGCACCGGATGCAACTGGTCTGGTTCGAGCGTCAGGTCGCGCAGCTGAGCGGCTACAGGGACTTTGCGCTGCCCTACTGGGACTGGGACAGCGACCGCATTCCCGTCGTCATGCTGGACGACCCGACATTGTCCCTGCCAGGCCGGGAAGCAGGGCCGGATGACCGAGTCTCGACGTTCATGCGCAGTAATGGACAGTCCTATACCGGCCGTGTGACCGATGACTTCTCGACCTTCTTTGGCCGGGCGCGAAACCAGAACGGGGCAGGGGGCGAGTACTATTCTGGGTCAGGCGAATGGAGTGGCCACAACCTGATCCACGGCTTTGTCGGCGGGGATATGGGCCGGCTGGATCGCTCCCCCAATGATCCGCTGTTCTGGATGCATCACGCCAATATCGACCGGATCTGGACAGTGTGGCGCGACCAAAACCCCCAGGAAATCTGCCCCAAGCCCTGGCGTGACGAAGTAATCAGCGGCTTTGTCGATGCCAATGGGCGACAGGCTCCCAGCACTACGGCGGCGCAAACCCTCAATACATCGAGCTTCGGCTATGGCTATGGAGTCGACCCGACGCCGCCCATCGTCTTTGCCGTCGCTCCGCGCCGGCGGCTGCAGGATCTTTCTTCCAGCTGGCTGATGCAGCAGACCGGTCCCCAGTCGGGATTTATCGATATTCCAAAAGGTCTTGCCGCCGCCCAGAAGGCCTCCGCTGTCGGCTATCTGGACGTGTCCCCTGATCCGAACGCCGGATCTGTGATTCGGTTGACAGCAAAGACGCCAGACAGCGGAACACTGATCTACTCGGACGCTGTGGTTTTGGTGCCCATGGTCGGCTGCGCAGCGCAGCAGGGCCACAGAATCAATCTGGATCGCCTTTGGAATGGAGGATCAGATCAGGACGTCCGGCTTTCGGTGGAGGTGACCCCTCTGGCCGGACGCGGACGCGGAACCACCGCAACGCGACTCTTGCAGTTCGTCATCGACGCGGATCCCACCTTCTTCGAATAGGCGCCGAAAGGCCACTCAATCGCTGCAGGCGCTGGCTTGCCCGTAATGGCAGGCTGATCCAGGGTGAAATGCTATGCCATTGGGGAAGCTGGCAAAATTCCCTCCCCCCACACGGGAATAACAGAGTTTTCCGTTGGCAATCCCGTTGCCTCGAATATGGTTAAAGCGGGCTTTAGGGAATTGGGGAAATCGATGAAGTCCGGATCACTTTTAGCGGGTGTCGCTACGGCTGCTCTCGCTGTTATCGGGACATCTCCGGCCTGGGCCAGCGGCCCGGTGGGCGACTATCCGCCCAATGCCGAACCCGGCAAATGCTACGAAAAGGTGCTGATCCCGCAGCAGTACGAATCGTACAGCGAACAGATCGTTGACATTCCGGGCCGGACCGAGACCCGCGTTATTCCCGCCGTCTATGGTGAGGAACTGCGTCAGGTGATCGTCCGCGAGGAACGGACCGAATTCATCACCATCCCGGCCACTTACAAGACCATAAGCGAAACGGTCGTCATTCGGCCCGGATCGGTCCGGACAGAAACAATCCCAGCGGTTTACGAGACCATCACCGAGCGCGTTCTGGTTCGTGAGGCCCATACTGAATGGCGCCGCGGCGTTCCGCCCGATCAGCGTCCGGGCGAGCCCTACAAGACCAAGGTCCTGGCGACCGGAGAAGTTCTCTGCCTGGTGGAAGTGCCGGCGGAATACTCAATGGTCACCCGCCAGGTACTGAAGTCGCCGCCGCGCACTGTTCAGGTTCAGGTCCCGGCAGAAACTCAGGTCGTCACACGTCAGGTGATCGACCAGGACGCCCGGGTCGAGAAACGGGTCATTCCGGCCGAGTACCGATCCGTCAAGGTCCGGGTGATCGTGACGCCGGAACGGGTCGAAACCTACACGATCCCTCCGGTCTACAAGACGGTCACCAAGCAGCGGATGATCAGCGACACCCGGTTCGAATGGCGGGTCGTGGTCTGCAATTATGAATCCAAGCCGCCGTCCACACCGCGCTACACCCCGCCGGCGCCTCGGCCTTCGAGCTATCAGACTCCGGCTGCCCCGATCCCCTATGGGGGCGGCATGGCCTCGCGCGGCGCCAATGTCTCCCCTCAGGTGGTCCGCGACGTGCAGTATGCGCTCGGTTCGCGCGGCTATTACCAGGGACCGCGGGACGGAGTCATGTCGACCCAGACCCACGCCGCTCTGACGCGCTTCCAGTCTGATCGCCGCATCGCGGTCGGCGCGATCACGTCCGAAAGTCTGCTGGCTCTCGGTGTGCCGCTGCCGTAGGCGACCGATCTCCCGGATCCTGTCCGGGAGGAACCTGCCGACCTATGAAAAACCCCTCCGCCAGTTGCTGGCGGAGGGGTTCCTATTCTCAGACCACTGTGACCGGAAGGGACTTCAGTGGGACTTGGCCTTCAGGCCTTCGATCTCTTCCTTCAGTCGGAGCTTCTGTCGTTTCAGCTCGCGTATTCGCAGGTCACTTGCCGAAGGACTGTTGGTTTCGGTCTCGATGGTTCGATCCAGCTTGCGGTGCCGGTTGTCGAGTTCCTTCAGTCGGGCTTCCAACGCCATGGTCTTTCGCCTCCTTGGCTTTATGCACTAGGTATTGAACACCCTAAGACTCTGAAGAGTCTGTTCACATGCGCGAGAGCAGGATGACCCATCGACCCCGCCTGATTGTCGGAATTTCAGGCGCTTCCGGGGCCATATTGGGCATTCGCGCCCTGGACGCCTGTCGGGACCTGGGGGTCGAGAGCCATCTGGTCATGTCCCGGTCGGCCGCCCTGACCCTGTCGCAGGAGACGGACCTTTCGGTTTCCGACGTTTCGGCCAGGGCGGACGTAGTCCACAAGGCCGGGGATGTCGGGGCCTCGATTGCGTCAGGCAGTTTCAGAACCTTGGGTATGATTATCGCCCCCTGTTCGATCCGCACCATGAGCGAGATCGCGACCGGCGTGACCTCCAGCCTGCTGACCCGGTCGGCCGATGTGGTGCTGAAGGAGCGACGCTCCCTTGTCCTGATGGTTCGGGAAACCCCGCTGCATCTGGGCCATCTGCGAACCCTGACGGCCCTGGCCGAGATGGGGGCGGTTATCGCGCCGCCCATGCCGGCCTTCTATGCCCGCCCGGACACTATCACGCAGATGGTGGACCAGTCCGTCGGACGTGCGCTCGACGCCTTTGGGCTGGACTGGGCGCCGGTCAAGCGTTGGGGCGAGGACATCGCTGAGATCCGGAGCGGATCATGAGGTTCTGGGATTGGGCTCTGGCAGTCTATGACCGGCCGGGTGTTTCGGAGATCTGCCTGTCGCTTCAGGATGATCATGGGCAGCAGACCGCCTTTCTGCTTTGGGCCGCCTTTTCCACGCCGTCCGATGGGGATCTCTCCCGGGGGGCGGAACTCGCGCGACATTGGGATCTCGAGATTCTTGGGCCAATCCGGCAGTCGCGACGATCGCTCAAGCCGCCCGTGCCGCCAGTCGATGATCAGGCCCGGCTGGCTCTGAGAGAAGAGGTCAAGCGGACGGAACTGTTCGCCGAGCGGGTGCTGATGGAAACCCTGGAAGCCTTGGCTAGCAGGCATCTCCGAGGTTCTGCGCCTTTCTCCGCGCTCTTGCGGGCGGGCGATGCCTGGGGCGACCCGCCGCCCAGGTACGTCTTGCAAAGCCTTGCGGAGCGGCTGGTCTAGGCCCGTCTCCCTCTGCTAGCTTTCACTTTCCGAGTCTGGCGTCCGGGGAGCGTTGATGGCTGACAACAACGGGGAAATGATCCCCTTGCCGAATATCGAGGTCCGGGGGCGACTGATGGAGTTCAGGCAGCGTCACCAGGATCTGGACGCCGCCGTTGAGGCCCTGGCCGCCATGCCCACCCCGGACCAGCTACAGATCGCGCGGCTCAAGAAGCAGAAGCTGATCCTGAGGGACCAGATCGTGAAACTGGAGAACATGCTAACGCCCGATCTGCTGGCCTGAAGTCCAGCCTCCGTGCAGACTTCAGGCCATGTCGACCCAATGTCGCGCCGGCCGCTTCCGGGTCTTGCAGGACTGCAAACCGGCCATGACCCAGCGGCGAGACTCGGCGGGGTCAATGACAGCGTCGATCTCCAGGGCCGCCGCCATACTGGTCGCCTTGCCCCGCAGGTACATCTGCCCGACCAGCCGGTCGTACAGCTCTTTGTTCTTGACCGGGTCGGTCTCGGCCTCCAGTTCCTTTCGGTAGCCCAGCTTGACGGCGCCCTCCAGGCCCATGCCGCCGAACTCGCCGGTCGGCCAGCCGGCAATAAACATGGGCGAATGAAAACCGCCTCCGGACATGGCCTGCGCACCCAGGCCATAGCCCTTGCGCAGGACCAGGGTGAACAGCGGCGGACCGAACTTGGCCCCGGCGACAAACATTCGTGAGACCCGGCGCACAGCCGCGGCATCCTCGCTTTCAGGCCCGACCATGAAGCCCGGCGTGTCGCACAGGCTGAGGACCGGCAGGTCGAAGGCATCACACAGTTGTAGGAACCGCGCGGCCTTTTCGGCCCCCTCGCAGTCGATGGCGCCGCCGAGATGCTTAGGATCATTGGCGATCAGCCCCAGGGGGCGGCCCTCGATCCGGACAAAGCCCGTGACCATGCCGGCGGCAAAGCCCCGCCGAAGTTCCAGGAAAGACCCCTGGTCGGCCAGTGTCCCGATCAGGCTACGGATGTCATAGACCCTCAGGCGGTTCTCCGGGATGGCGCGGCGCAGGTCCCGCTGGTCCGGCGACTGCCAATTGACCAGGGTTCCCTGGAAGATCGACATGGCCTGTTTGGCCAGGGCCGTGGCATGAGCTTCGTCGTCGGCCAGGATGTCGATGACCCCGTTGGCCCACTGGGTGGCGGCCGGGCCTATCTGTTCGGGCTTGAAGACCCCCAGGCCCCCGCCTTCGATCATCGCCGGGCCGCCCATACCAAGGTTGGAATCCTTCGTGGCGATGATGATTTCCGACAGGCCGGCGATGGCGGCATTGCCGGCAAAGCACCGCCCCGCCACGATGGCGATCTTGGGAACCTCTCCCGCCAGCTCGGCCATCTTGCCGAAGGTGGTGACATCCAGGCCGGCCACGCCGGGGGAGTCGGTGTCGCCGGGCCGGCCGCCGCCGCCTTCCGCATACCAGATCAGCGGGATCTTCTGTTCGTCGATAAGGCTTAGCAGCCGGTCGGTCTTCTTGTGATTGAAATAGCCCTGGGTGCCGGCAAGGACGGTGAAGTCATAGGCCAGAGCCGCTACCCGGGCCTTTTCCGGCGAAAACTCGGCGCCGTTCACTGTGCCGATCCCGGTGATGATGCCATCGGCCGGGGTGGCGGCGATCAGGTCCTCGACGGTGCGGCGGCGGCGCTGCGCGGCGATGGCGAGCGCCCCGTATTCGATGAAACTGCCCGGATCCAGCAGGTCGTCGAGGTTTTCCCTGGCCGTGCGATGGCCAGTGCGGCGACGTTTGGCGACGGCGTCGGGCCGGGCTTCATCCAGGGTGAAGCGGTGGCGGGCGATCACCTCGGCCAAGTCCGGGCGGATGGCGTCGGGGTCGATCTCCTCGACGGCCGCAGACTCCAGACCCGCCACATCCTCGGGAACAAGGAACAGGATTGGCTGCCCCTTCAGCAGGGTCTGGCCGACCTCCGTCGCGACCTCCAGAATCCGGCCGCTGACCGGGGCGACCACGACATGCTCCATCTTCATGGCTTCGAGGATGGCCAGGGCCTGGCCCTGTCGCACCAGATCGCCCGGCGCCGCCTCGAACCGTCCGACGGTGGCCTGCAAGGGAGCGCCGACCGCTTCCGCTCCGTCCGGTGTCACAAAGTCGGCGGGAGTCTGGAGCGTCTGGCCGCCGGCGGATGACCCGGCTTCTCGGCTCGACCGATGGGGCGCCAGGGCCTCGGCCGCTGTCAGAAGGGCCCCCAGATGCTCATCGAGATAGCGGGTGGTTGCCCGGCCGGCCAGGACATCCGGCTGGGTCAGTAGCACCCGGAGCAGCGGAATGTTGCTCTCGACGCCTTCCAGGCGGAACTCTTCAAGCGCTCGCTCGGTGCGGTTTGCCGCCTCTTCATGGGTCGCCGCCCGGCCAATGACCTTGGCCAGCAGGCTATCATAGTGGGGGCTCGTGACATAGCCGCCATAACCGTAGCCATCGACCCGCACACCCGGGCCGCTGGGCGCCTCATAGGCGGTGATCAGGCCCCCGGAAGGCTGGGCGGACCCATCCGGCTGCATGACCTCCAGATTGACCCGCGCCTGGATCGCCGCGCCCCGGAACGGCGGGGTTGTGGCCAGTCCGACCCGGGCCAGGGAGGCGCCGGCCGCCAGTTCGATCTGGGCCCGGACCAGGTCCACGCCTGTGACCTCTTCGGTCACCGTATGCTCGACCTGCAGCCGGGCATTGGTCTCGATGAAGGCGAAGCGGCCGCTGACCGCATCGACCAGGAATTCGACGGTCGCCAGGCTGCGCAGGTGCCGGGCGGCGCAGAGCTTCACCGCCGCCTCATGTAGCGCCTCCCGCAGGCGTTCACTCAGACCCGGAGCCGGGGCGATCTCGATGATCTTCTGGTGCCGGCGCTGGACCGAGCAGTCCCGTTCGCCGACGGCCACGCAGCTTGCCCCGTCGCCGGCAACCTGCACCTCGATATGGCGGGCCCGGTCGACCAGCCATTCGGCATAGACCCCGTCATCGCCGAAGGCAGCCGTGGCTTCCCGGGCGCAGGCCGCGTGAGCGGCGGCCACATCCTCGCCCTTTCGGACGATCCGCATTCCACGCCCGCCGCCGCCGGCTACGGCTTTCAGCATCATGGCGCCATGTTCGGCCAGGAACCGCGCCGCGCCGGCCGCATCGATCGGGCCGGTGCCTTCCAGAAGCGGGACCCCGACCCTGGCCGCAAGAGCCCGGGCGGCGGCCTTGTCGCCAAAGGTCTCCAGGGTTTCGGGGGAGGGGCCGATGAAGACCAGCCCTGCCTCGGCGCAGGCCCGGGCGAAGGCGGCGTTTTCGGCCAGGAAGCCGTAGCCGGGATGGACCGCCTGGCATTTGGCGGCCTTCGCAGCCGCGATGACCCCGGCCATGTCCAGATAGGCGGCGGCGCCGGTTCCCTTCAGGGCCACAGCCTCGTCGGCGGAGCCGACATGCAGGCTGGCGGCGTCGTCCTGGCTGAACAGGGCGACGGAGGTTAGCCGCAGATCAGCGGCCGCCCGGGCGATGCGAATGGCGATCTCGCCCCGGTTGGCGATGAGCAGGCGCTTGAAAGCCATGGTTCCTCCGCAGGCCCCTCATACGGCCGTTTGAAGGCCAGCATAGTGGCTGGGCCGGCCGGTGGAAGGGGCTGCGAGGCCTTGCCGGCTTCCCAAACCCCTTCGCGCATGGGACGCTGTCTCCAGAAGAGGTCCATCCCGCAAATCGTGAAAGGTCGACCATGTCCCTTGCTCAATCCAGACCCGTCACCTTCATCCTGACCGCAGACCGCAAGGCCTGCGAGGCCTGGTACGCAGAGAAACTGGGGCTGAAGCCAACCCACGATGACGGGTTTGCCGCCGTCTATGACCTGGCCGGGGCCACCCTGCGCATGACCGAGATTCCCGGCTTCGTCGCCGGCGTCCATCCGGTGCTGGGCTGGATGGTCCCCGACATCGCTGGGACCGTGAAGGACCTGACCGCGCGGGGCGTGGTGTTCACGGTCTATGAGGGCATGGGCCAGGATGCTCTGGGCATCTGGACCTCGCCGGATGGCAAGGGAAAGGTGGCCTGGTTCAACGATCCCGACGGCAATGTACTCAGCCTGACCCAGGGCTGAAGCTGGGCGACAGCCCCATGGCGAGGCCGGGAATGGCTCACGCCCGCTCCAGCGCCGCCACCTCCGGCACGGTTTCGGCGAGCCGGCCGCCCATCCGGATCGGCGCAATGCGCCGGGCCAGGCCGGTGCGGTCATCGGTCTCGACGTAGACGCCGCAGATGGTGGCCGGGCCCTCGGCGGGGCGATAGCGGCCCTGGCTGATCCGGGTGGTGAAGCGCCGCAGGGGCTCTTCCTTGTGGTTGCCGATGACGCTGTCGTAGTCGGCGCAGGCGCCGGCGTCGGTCTGGTAGGCGGTGCCGCCGTTCAGGATCTGGGCGTCGGCGGTGGGCACATGGGTATGGGTCCCGACCACCAGACTGGCCCGGCCATCACAGAAATGGCCCATGGCCATCTTTTCGGAGGTGGCCTCGGCATGCATGTCGACCACCACCGCGTCGGCCACATCGCCAAGCGGCGCAGAATCCAGCTCGCGGTTGGCGGCGGCGAAGGGGTCGTCCAGGGCGTCCATATGGACCCGGCCCAGCAGGTTGATCACCAGAATCCGCCGGCCGTCCTGCAGTTCGAACAGGTTGGAGCCGCGGCCGGGCGCATCGGACAGGATCGGATAGTTGGCCGGGCGGATCAGCCGGGGCTCGCGGACGATATAGGTCATGGCCTCCTTCTGGTCCCAGCTGTGGTTGCCAAGGGTCAGACAGTCGGCGCCGGCGTCATAGAGCTCCCGGGCTGTGTTCTCGGTGATGCCAAAGCCGGCGGCGGCGTTCTCGGCATTGACGATCACGAAATCGAGGCCAAGGCGTCGGCGCAGGCCCGGCAGGTGGTCCGCCAGGCCCTCGCGGCCGGACCGGCCCACGACGTCTCCGAAAAAGGCAATGCGCATCAGGTATCCTTTCGCGCCGGGATATAGCCTGTCTCGGTGAGAATCCCATCCAGGGTCTGGTCCAGGGGCCCGGCGGGCACGGCCTCGACCTGTTGCTGGCGATAGGCGATCCCGATCAGGGCCGGCGGGGCGGGCAATGCCTTCAGCACCGCAAAGGTCCGGTCATAGAAACCGCCCCCCTGTCCCAGCCTGTGACCGGCCAGGTCGAAGGCCAGCAGGGGGGTCAGGATCACCGATGGCGCTACGGCCGGCGCGGCCGCCATGGGCGCCGGCAGGCCGGCCAGGTCATGGACCAGCCGCTCTCCCGGGCTCCAGGCCCGGAACACCAGTGGCGCGTCCAGGGTCTCCACGGCAGGCAGGGCCAGCCGCCATCCCAGACGCACCAGGGCCTCGGCCAGGGGCAGGGGGTCCAGTTCGCTGCCCAGGGCCCGGTAGAGGGCGACCACCCCGGGCGGCCGGGCCATCGCGGCCAGCAGGGCCGGCGCCTGGTCGGCCAGTCGCCAGTCTGTCTCGGGATGTTCGATCTGAAGTCGCTTGCGCCGGCGCCGGGCCTCCAGCCGCAGGGCGGACTTGGCGGCTTCCAGGACGGGGTCTGACATAATGTCGGTCGTGATCTTGAAAAAAGGTGGCGGCGCCGCGAGGACCGTGAAGAACAGTTTTATCCTCTCAGACCCGGGCAACCAGGTGGGCGCCATATACCCGCGACCACGGCCACGGACAGGGACAGCTCCCTTCGAGAGAATTAAGGTCAGAAGGATATGTCGTCTTCGACGAGAGCCGCAGCAGACCCGCCACTTCAGAGAATAGGCCTTCGGGGCAGGGTTCTCAAGGTGTTCTGAAAATTGGCGCCGATCCCTTGGTCGCCCGGGTCGCCGCTATGGGCGGGCGCGCCTCAGCAGGCCCCTGGCCCAGGCGACGGCCCCGGCTGCGGCGGACGGCTGCTTGACGACCCGGGCAGGCTCGTCGTCGGGAGTCTCGGCCCGCAGGGCGGCCAGCAGGCGCACGGCCTCTTCGTTTTCCGGGTCGCGCCGGACAAAGGCGTACAGCACCCGCTCGGCCTCAGCCGACTCGCCCTTCTGGACCAGATGCCTGGCATATTTGCGGGTGTAGCGCAGCTTTACCGGGTCCAGCTCGGCAGCGCGCTGGAAGAAGGATTCGGCCTCCGCAAGCCGGCCCAGCGCTTCCAGCGCCTGGCCCAGCAGGAAGGCCCCCTCGGCGGACCCCTCATTGACCTCCACGGCGCGGCGCAGTTCGGTCTGGGCCGCCACCGGCTTGCCGGTGCGCAGCAGCGCCAGGCCCAGATCCTTGCGGAACTGGAATTCGCGGTAGCCCGCCGCCTTCCAGCCCTTGTCCCGGGACAGGCGGACAAGCAGTTTGGCCGCCTTTTCGAACTCCCCGAGCGTCAGGGCCTTGCGGGCCCGCACCATGTCATCCTTGAGGTCCATGGGGCTGGCCGGGGCCGCTTCACGCTCGGCGGTCGGCAGATACAGCCGCACCACCTGGTCCACGATGCCGCCGACCACCTCCGAATTGACGTGCCGGTTGTCGCCCTGAAAGGCCAGGGACCGCTCGCTGAGGCTGACGATCTCGTAGCTGGGGAAATAATCGATCTCTGGATGGCGCCGCGCCGTGGCCTCGATCGCCACCCGCAGGGCGCTCTTGGAATAGGTATTGGCGATCAGCACGTCGGTGTCGGCATAGGTTGCCTTCAGCGGCACCGGCGAGACCGTGGCCAGCATGCGGAACTGCGGGTGGCCGTGGCGTTTCAGCAGCCCGACAATCTCTTCCATCACCGCCTCGACATCGGCTGGCGAGAGAATGTCGAGGCGGAACCGGTCCGGCTGTTCCCGCAGGATCTGGTGCGGCGGCGCGCCGTTCAGATAGAGGCCGGTGGTCAGGTCGAGCCAGCTTTCCACCAGCCCGAGCGTCAGGATGACGACCCGGCAGCGGGACAGTTCCTCGAACACCGCCGTCATGGCGCGCCGACGCTCCTGAACCCGCTCCGGCTCGGCGGGGGGCAGGAAGGGGGCCGCGTGGGGATCGTGCCAGAGCCCGTCGCTGGTCTTCAGAAAGCCCTCGTTGGGGAAGGCGGCGTCCGGATCCAGGGCCCAGCGGAACTCATTGAGGATCGCATGGGGCGTGTACTTGTTCAGAACATCATTGTCCTTGGCGTGCTCGTCGCTGAGGGGCGAGCGCAGGGTGACCACATCCATGCCGACCGCCGCCAGCCGCGCCTCGATGTTGCGCGCAAAACAGGAGCCGACGGTGAACACCGGCTCCCCGGGCTCGAAGACGAAGCCCGGGGTCTGTTCCACCTGCGCCACGCCGCCAAGCCGGCCGCCCAGGCCATGGGCATTGGGCCAGAGCGCCCGACGCTTGCGAAGATTGGCTCCCGCCTCGGCAACGCTGAAACTGACCAACGGCATCTGACACCCGAACACACTCGCCGCCATCGCGAAACGTCGAGGGGCGAAACCGTCTATCATCGGCCAAGGCGGAAGGTCCATCGGCTGAAACCCCATGGGTGGGAAACCGGGAGGCCAGGGTCCCGGCCCCCCTTCCAGGCCCCCCCTTCCAGGCCCCCCTTTCCGGCCCCCCTTTCCGGCCCAGGGGCGCCGAAAAATGACGCGCGGAGTCGTGAAAAATCCTGAAGCGTCATTTTTTCCGAACGGCATATTTCATCCGGGTCCCGACCACAGGGGAAGGACCCGGATGGGGGGCGAGGCCGGCGGCTGGAAAACCCCAAGGATTTCAACTGATCAGGCCGCGTTCCAGCCGGTCGAGCTCCTGCCGCATCTCGGCGACCCAGGGCTCTTCCTTGAGCGGCCGGGGTCGCTTGCAGGGCGTGCGGGCCGGTTCTTCCGTCGGGGCGGTGTCAGAAACGGCAAGACTTTCGTCAGGTCCGTCACAGGGTTCGGTAACGCTGAAAGCCGGGCCGTCACAGGGTTCGGTAACGACGTTGTCCATGGGTCTCGCCGTCCGCCAGGCCGGCGCTTCGTCGCTGTCCGCCTCGATGGCCTCCAGCCGCGCCGCCTCGGCCGTGGCCATGGCGGCGATCTCGGTCGCGCCCTGGTCGGTTCCCAGATGGGCCAGCAACAGCTTCAGCGCCGCCAGCTTATCGCCCAGCCGGATATGGAGGCGGCGATGGCTGACCCCGGCGCGGCTGGTCTCACTGTAGCGGAATTCACGAAACCCGGCCGCCCGGGCATGGGTGATCCGGGACAGGTCCAGACTGGGCTGGCCGTTCCGCAGCTGCACATAGTCGGCCATGTTGGCGAAGGCGACGCGGCTGATTTCCAGCAGCACGGAGGACCGGGTCAGGGGATTGTCGCGCGCCGCGATCCCGGCCTCTATGGCCGCCCGCACATTGGGCCGTTTCATCAGCTCATGCGCTGCCTGCCGGGCCGCCGTCCAGCGATAGCCGGCCCATTCGGCCGCCTCCCGGGCGCTGCCGCTGCGCAGATACTCATCGACAAACCGCGACTGCCGGGGATTGAGCGGCCGACTGGCCGGAGAGAGTTTTGCCATGGGGGAGCCTCCTGTGGGATCGAAGCGGGAGGAGGCATTATCCCATGACGGGGGGTGGGGAGGTTGATACGGCTCTGTTTCACGTCATCTCGGAGGGCCCGAAGGGATGATCCGGGAGCCAGATGGGAAGGGGCTGGCACGGGGCCGCCGCCGGGATCGCGCTCCTGCCCTTCTGGGGCACGGCGCTTCGCTGCGCTGCGGCCGGGATGACGGGGAGAGCGAACCGCCGACGGGACCCAGGGCCGCGGGACCGGATATAGGCAGTGGCGATATCGAGGCTGAGGCCCCTGGGTCCCGGGTCGCCCCTTCGGGCCGCCCGGGATGACGGGGGGCGTTGCGGCGAGGGCTGAGGCGCTGCGTCTCCGCAACGCCTCAAGCCGGTGTGCGGGGAATAGCCCGCTTATTCCCCGCAAGGCCTGCGGCGAATAACCTTGCCCTTGCGGGGAATGATCTCCATAATCACCGCACATCAAGCGGAGATAAGGTGCCCACCTACATCCACCAGCTACAGGCCTGGCCCGAATTCCGGTGGGATCAGGCAGCGATCCTGAACACCCTCAGCGACGTCCGGCACCGGCAGGGGCGGCTGCTGGGTCGGATGGAGTCGCTGGGCTTTGAGCGGCGCGCCGAAGCCTTGCTTGCGACCCTGACCGAGGATGTCCTCAAGTCCAGCGAGATCGAGGGCGAAATCCTGGACAGGCCGCAGGTGAGGTCCTCCATTGCCCGGCGCCTGGGCATGGATGTCGGCGGGGCAGGAGAGGTCGACCGCAACGTCGAGGGGGTGGTCGAGATGATGCTCGACGCGACCCAGCGCTATGGCGAACCCCTGACGCCGGCGCGGCTGTTCGGCTGGCACGCGTCGTTGTTTCCGAGTGGCCATAGCGGCATCAGCCGGATCACGGTCGGGTCCTGGCGACCGGCGCGGGTTGATCCCATGCAGGTCGTCTCTGGGCCTGCCGGCCGGCAGAAGGTCCATTTCGAGGCTCCGGGCGGTGCGCGCCTCGAGGCCGAGATGGGCCGCTTCCTGGACTGGTTCAACAGGGGCGAGCCGATGGAGCCGGTGCTCAAGGCTGCGCTGGCTCATCTGTGGTTTGTCACGATCCATCCGTTCGAAGACGGAAATGGCCGAATCGCCCGGGCCATCGCCGACATGGCGCTGGCCCGTTCAGAAGACAGCCCGCAACGCTTCTACAGCCTGTCGGCCCAGATCCGCGTCGAACGCAAACGCTACTACGAAGTGCTGGAAGCCACCCAGAAGGGGGACCTGGCCATCGACGCCTGGCTGGCCTGGTTCCTGGACTGCCTGTGGCGCGCCATCGATGGCGCGGAGGGCGTCCTTTCGACGGTCCTGACCAAGGCCAGGGTCTGGGACCGGCTGGCCGGCCAACCGCTCAATGATCGACAGCGGCTGATGATCAACCGGCTGCTCGACGGTTTCGAGGGCAAGCTGACCAGCGGCAAATGGTCAAGGATCACCCGCACCTCGCCCGATACCGCCCTTCGGGACATCACCGATCTGGTCGAGCGGGGGATTCTGGAGAAACAGCCGGGGGGCGGGCGGAGTACGAGCTATGGGCTGGTGGGGCAGACTGACGGGTCATGACGTTACGGTGCTTTCGAGTGTCATTCTCAAGATAATCAACCGAGAGTGAATTGATCGAGAGTTGGAGCAACCATTGAGGGCAATTGCGGTATATTGTTGATTTATTCGAACAATAAGTTATCTTAATAGTAATTCGTCGATATTAGTAAAAATCTCCGATCTTAATTGCTATTTGTCAAAAATAACGGAATTTCGCTTTCGCAAGAACTATTGAAGTTATCTTTCACGGCCTTTTGCTCATCTGCGGATCTCCCAACATCAGGGATGCCGCTCTCATCGTAGATTTCGACCTCGCCTGCACCAATCAGGTCAATGTTGCTTTGCTTCAGCCCAATTCTTCCGGTTCCGGCGGCGCCCGCGAGGCCGTCCACACCAATTTTCCCGGTGATGCACGAGACATATGTTGATCGAAAACGCTTTCGTCCAGTAACGTTGTATAATGTGCACGCAATTCTGCTTTCACTAATAATCTGGCAATCCAGCCAATAGGATCCATCAACACCAAATTTTTATTGTGCACTATCTGGTACGTTAGGCGGCCTTACTGGTTTCACCTCTGAGTCTGACTTGGAACATCCAAACAAGAAGGCAAAGGAAACGAGTAAGATACCCTGGAAAGACGTTATCTTCATAAAAGCTCCCAACGAACTTATGGACCCGCAACTCTTCTGGGAGCTGAGCTCAAAATGTTGTGCTGAGCCATTCTGAGGGACAAGGCCACAAAGAACAGCCCGCTTAGCTTAGAAGGGCGCCAAAGGGGGGTTTGTTCCAACCTTTACTCAGAGCGCGGCGGCGAACTGTTGCAGCTCGGCCGCCGTGGCGACGAGCCCCTGGCGGGTGAGGGTGTCCAGATAGTCTTCGACCGAATAGGGCGGGTTCTTCAGGCGGGCGCGGACCTTTTGCACGGCGGTGCAGACGAGGCCTGGTGCGAGGCTCACCTGATTGCAGAGGAAGTCGTCGGGATGCTGCGCCTCTATGCCGAAGGGGGCCAGGGCGGACTCGGGGAAGTGCTTGAGATTCTGGGTGACGATCACGTCGCAGCGGCCCGTGATGGCGGCGGCGAGGACATGGCGGTCATTGGCGTCGGGCAGGGCGAGGGCGGGGATCAGCGGTTCATAGCCGGTGACAAGCGCGTCGCGGGTATGGCTGTCCATGAGGTCCCGGGTGCGCTCGAGCGCGGCGCGGTCGCGGTCCGGCTGCCGGCGCAAGAGCGCCTCGATCCACTCCCGGTGGATGTCGGCGCTCCATCGGGCCTTGAAGAGGTCGGTTATGGCGAGCTGCAGAAACAGGTCTCGCATAGGAGCGGGATAGAGGACATTGGCGTCGAGCAGGGCCGCAAGGTTGCTCAAGGGCGGCCATAGCCCAGGTCCAGCGCCTGCGCCTCGGCGGCAAGTTGATCGAGCACAGCCTCCCGATCGCTGTCGATCCTGGCCTTGTAGGCCATGACGTCTTCCATACGGATGCGGCGGTGTTTGCCCACCTTGCGGTGAGGAATGACAGTCTCGTCCAGCAGGCGGATGAGAAAGGGCCGCGACACATTGAGGATCTCGGCGGCCTGAACGGTGGTCAGCTCGGCATTCTCCGGAATGAGAGTCACGCCGCGTCCGGCGGCCATGGCTTCGAGAATTTCCATGAGCAGCTCGACTGCGCCCCTGGGAAGCTCCAGTGGCTCGTCCCGGTCGGCGTCACGGACGCGCAGCGTCAGGGGCCGCGTTCTGTGAGCAAAGCGGGAGAGAAGCTGGCCAGAGGCGCGCGCCATTGCCGCGTCCTGCGGGGAGGGCGGCATCTGGCGATGGGTGAGCAGGGTCAACGGCGCCTCCTTGTTCTGTCCTGCAGGTTAGGTATTAAACGCATTAAATGCAATAAATGCATTTATTGGCGGGGGCGTCCTGTGCCGGAAGACGACCACACCTTGCATTCCACCCTGCTCACGGTTGGCCGCTCTGAGTTGGAAAGAGAGGACCGCTCCACCTCGTCATCCCGGCCGAAGCGCAGCGAAGAGCCGGGATCCAGGGCTGCGGGGCCGGCTGTCGGCAGCGGCGATATCGAGCTTGAGGCCCTGGCTCCCGGGTCGGCCTTGCGGGGCCGCCCGGGTTGACGGGGTGGGTTGGGGCGGGGCGGTGGCTAACTCCCGCTCAGCTTCTCGATCTTGCGCGCGGCATTTTCCAGGGCCGCGGCGGCCTTCATCTCGACCCGGGCCCGGTCGGTCTGGGCTTCGGCCAGCTGGGACTGGGCCTGGGACAGGCGCAGTCTCAGGTCGGCCAGTTCGTCGGTCAGGAGCAGGGCGGTCATAAGGAACAGGCGGGTCTCGCCCAGCTGGCCGACGTCGCGGCCGACCTGGCGGACCTGGGCGTCGAAACTTTCGGCCAGGGCCAGGAGGTGGCGTTCCTGGCCGTCCTCGCAGCCGACCAGATAGGCCTTGCCGTTCACCGTGACATTCAGCTGGGCCATGGTCAGTCGTCTCCCAGGGCGGCGCGGATCTCTGCGATGGCCTTGCTGAGGGCCTGGGAGGCCTGGGCGCCGGCTTCCTCCAGCGCCTTTTCCCGGGCGCGGCTGGCGTCCAGCTCTGCGGCCAGGCGCGCGCGGTCGGTATCGAACAGGCCGCCGACTTCGGCGCCCGCTTCGCGCACCCGCTCGGCCATCCGCTGTTCCAGAACGCCGAGCGCCCGCTCCAGGCGGCGCACGGCCAGGTCGAGGAGGTTTCCCTCCGCCTCTCCGCTCATTCGTCCGGCTCCTTGGTCATTTTACTCTGTATAGACCGCGTTGCGGGCGGACTGGAAGCGCCCCGAACGGGCGCCTCAAGGCTTGCTTCAGGGGCCTCGTCATGCGAACGGCCCCCTTAAAAGCGCCAGTTGGCTGCTCACCCCCTGATTCAAAGACCAAGGCCCCCCATGACTGTCAGCCCCGTGAAGATGGCCGACGCGATCCGCGTCCTGTCCATGGACGCCGTCCATGCCGCCAAATCCGGCCACCAGGGGGCGCCCATGGGCCTGGCCGATGAGGCCACGGTGCTGTGGACCAAGTTCCTGAAATATGATCCGGCGCGCGCCGACTGGGCGGACCGGGACCGGTTCGTGCTGTCGGCCGGCCATGCCTCGATGCTGGTCTACAGCCTGCTGCACCTGACCGGCTTCAAGGCCGTGACCATGGAGCAGATCCGCAATTTCCGGCAGTGGGGCTCCATCACCGCCGGCCACCCGGAATATGGCCACACCCCCGGGGTGGAATGCACCACCGGCCCCCTGGGGCAGGGCATCGCCACGGCTGTGGGGATGGCCATGGCCGAGCGGTCGCTGAATGCCCGTTTTGGCGACGACCTGGTGGATCACCGGACCTGGGTGATCGCCGGCGATGGCTGTCTGATGGAAGGCGTCAGCCAGGAGGCCATCAGCCTGGCCGGGCGGCTGAAGCTGTCGAAGCTGACCGTGCTGTTCGACGACAACAACACCACCATCGACGGGGCGGCCACCATCTCCGAGACCGGGGACCAGATGGCCCGTTTCAAGGCCGCCGGCTGGCTGGTCAAGGCGGTGGACGGCCATGACCATGGCAGGATCGCCGCCGCGATGCGCTGGGCCACCCGCCAGGACCGGCCGACGATGATTGCCTGCAGGACCCTGATCTCCAAGGGCGCCGGGCCCAAGGAGGGGGACGTCCATGGCCATGGCTATAGCCTGTTCGACGAGGAGGCGACCCTGGCCCGCAAGGCCATGGGCTGGCCCCTGCCGCCCTTCGAGATCCCCGAAGACATCGCCGCCGCCTGGCTGAAGGCCGGCCGCAAGGGGGCAGGCGCGCGGCGCAAGTGGGACGCCCGGCTGAAGGCCAGCGACCGGGCCGCCGAGTTTGGGCGGGCCATGAAGGGCGCGCTGCCGGCCGGCGCCTTCGAGGCCCTGGACGCCCATATCGCCAAGAGCCTGGCCGAACCCGTGGCCAACGCGACCCGGGTGCATAGCGGCTCGGCCCTGGCCGCCCTGACCCCGGGCATCCCCGAGATGATCGGCGGTTCGGCCGACCTGACCGGCTCCAACAACACCTATGTCAAGGGCATGCTGCCCTTCGACGCCCCGGACTATGCCGGGACCTATGTCCATTACGGCGTGCGGGAACATGGCATGGCGGCGGCCATGAACGGCATGGCCCTGCATGGCGGGGTGATCCCGTTCAGCGGCACCTTCATGGTGTTTTCCGACTATAGCCGGGCGGCGATCCGGCTGGGCGCCCTGATGGGGGTGCGGGTCATCCATGTGATGACCCACGATTCCATCGGCCTGGGCGAAGACGGCCCGACCCACCAGCCGGTGGAGCATCTGGCCGCCCTGCGGGCCATGCCAAACCTGCTGGTCTTCCGTCCCGCCGATGCGGTGGAGGCCGCCGAATGCTGGCGGGCGGCGCTGGAGGCGGAAAGGACCCCCTCGATCATGGCCCTGTCGCGCCAGAAGACGCCCGTGGCGCGCAAGGCGCCGGCAACGGAGAACCTGTCGGCCCGGGGCGCCTATGAACTGTCGCCGGCGACCGGCGCGGCCCAGGTGACGATCTTTGCCTCGGGCACGGAGGTCGGGGTCGCCCTGGCGGCCCAGACCCTGTTGCAGGCCGAGGGTATCGCCGCCCGGGTGGTCTCCACCCCCTGCTGGGAACTGTTCGAGAAACAGTCGGCCGCCTATCGCAAGGCGGTGATCGGGGATGCGCCGGTGCGGGTGGCTGTCGAGGCGGCGGTGAAGTTTGGCTGGGAGCGGTTCATCGGCGAGGACGGGGTCTTTTTCGGCATGACCGGTTTCGGGGCCAGCGCGCCCTATGAGCGGCTGTACAGGGAATTCGGGATTACCGCGGAGGCCGTGGCGGCGGCGGCGAAGGCGAAGCTGTAGCCGCTTTCCTTCTCCCGATCTTCGGGAGAAGGTGGCCCCCGCAGGGGGTCGGATGAGGGCGGAGCCGGCCTTGAAAGGTTGGCTCCAGCGCCTTTCTGCCGGCACCCGCGCTGCCCTCAACCGTCGGCCTTCGGCCGCCACCTTCTCCCGACAAGCGGGAGAAGGATCCATATCGAGGCCTCCATGAAACTCGGAACACCTCTCTCGTCGACGGCCGTCAAGGTCATGCTCCTGGGCTCGGGCGAGCTGGGCAAGGAGGTGGCCATCGAGCTGCAGCGGCTGGGGGTCGAGGTGATCGCCGTGGACCGCTATGGCGATGCGCCGGCCATGCAGGTGGCCCATCGCAGCCATGTCATCGCCATGACCGATGCGGCCGCCCTGCGGGCCCTGGTCGAGGCCGAGCGGCCGCACCTGATCGTGCCGGAGATCGAGGCCATTGCGACGGACGAACTGGCGCGGATCGAGGCGGACGGCCTGGCGGTCGTCATCCCCACAGCCCGGGCGGCGCAGCTGACCATGAACCGCGAGGGCATTCGCCGGCTGGCCGCCGAGGAACTGGGCCTGCCGACCAGTCCCTATCGGTTCGCCTCCAGCCTGGACGAGTTGGTCGCCGGGGCCCGGGCGGTGGGCTATCCCTGTTTCGTCAAGCCGGTGATGAGTTCCTCCGGCAAGGGCCAGTCCTATGTCCGAAACGAGGCCGAGATCGAGGCCGCCTGGGCCTATGCCCTGTCGGCCGGGCGGGTCGAGCAGGCCCGGGTGATCGTCGAGGGGCGGATCGACTTCGACTTCGAGATCACCCAGCTGACGGTCCGGTACCTGGGCGCCGACGGCCAGATCGAGACCAGCTTCTGCGCCCCCATCGGGCATCGGCAGGTCAAGGGCGACTATGTGGAAAGCTGGCAGCCCCAGGCCATGAGTCCCCTGGCCCTGGAACGGTCCCGCGACATGGGCGCCCGGGTGACGCAGGCGCTTGGCGGCCGGGGCCTGTTCGGGGTCGAGCTGTTTGTCAGCGGCGACGAGGTCTGGTTCAGCGAGGTCAGCCCGCGCCCCCATGACACCGGTCTGGTGACGCTGGCGACCCAGACCTACAGCGAGTTTGCCCTCTATGCCCGGGCGATCCTGGGGCTGCCGGTCGACGCCAGCCTGCGCGAGCCGGGCGCCAGCGCCGTGATCTATGGCGGCATGGAAGCCCGGGGCGTGGCCTTTGAAGGGGTGGCCGAGGCCCTGCGGACGCCGACGGCTGACCTGCGGCTGTTCGGCAAGCCGGAAGCCTATGAGCGGCGGCGCATGGGCGTGGCCCTGGCGCGGGGCGACGACACCGACCAGGCCCGGCAGCGGGCATTGGAAGCGGCGAGCTGTATCAAGGTCGTGGCTAGCTGACGATCCGGCCTGGCTACTCGATCCCCGATTTGTCGAGGGTTTCCCTCAGGCGGTGGATGGCCTTGGCCGCTGGACTGTAGGTCTGTCGCCAGGCCAGCAGGGCGACCGCGCCGACCGTCGCCAGGGTCAGGGCGACGGGCCCGAACATCCAGGCGGCGGCGGCCAGCGCGAAATAATAGCCGCGAACCCCGGCATTGAAGGCGGTCAGGGAGCCGTTCAGCACCTGGGCGGCGGCCTGGCCCAGGCCATCCCGCAGGGATGCCGAAGCGGGCCAGTCCTCGCCTTCGCGGGGCTCGGGCGCCGCGCCGATGATGGTCAGGGTGTAGTTCATCTGGCGGATCGACCAGATGAAATCCAGCAGGCCCCGGGCAAGCGTGATCAGCACCAGGGCCAGCTGGGTCTCGAACAGCAGCCGGGTGCTGGTGCGGATCAGGGCCAGGCTGGAGACGCTGCGAAAGGCGTCCTCGCCGCCGAACAGCACGCCGGCCGAGGCGGCGATCAGCAGCAGGTTGGAGGAGGCGAAGAAGGAGGCTGAGTTGAGGGCATGGCCCAGCAGCTGGCCGTCGATGAACCGGCTCTCGCGGCGGGACATCTCGATCATCCAGGCCACCCGCAGCCGGGACATGTCGGTGTTGAGCACCCCGTCCTTGCCGCGGATCCACTGCAGGACGGGCTCGTAGCAGGACCAGCAGAGCAGGAAGAACCCCAGGGCGGCCAGGTCCGGAATGGACAGCATGGATCAGTCCTCCTGGATCAGGCTGGTCTTCTGGGTGTCCCGCATGAGCAGGGACACGAGCAGGGCGACGGCCATGACGCCGGAGACATACCAGTAGAAGCCGCTCTCCAGGCCGATGCTCTTGAACCAGAGGGCGACATATTCTGCCGTCCCGCCGAAGATGGCGTTGGCGATGGCATAGGGCAGGGCGACGCCCAGGGCCCGGACATGGGCGGGAAACAGCTCGGCCTTCACCACAGCGCTGATCGAGGTATAGGCCGACTGGACGACCAGGGCGCCCAGGATCAGGCCAAAGGCCAGGCCCCAGCTGTTGGTCCCGCCAATCAGGGTAAAGGCCGGCACGGCGATCAGGGATCCCAGGCCAAAGGCGGTGATCAGCATGGTCTTGCGGCCCAGCCGGTCCGACAGGGCGCCGAACAGGGGCTGGATCATCATGAAGCCGACAAGGGTCGCCAGGTTGATGGCGCCCGCCGCCTCCTTGGAAAATCCGGCCGTATTCTCGAGGAATTTCAGCATGTAGGTGGTGTAGGCATAGAAGCCCAGGCTGCCGGCCGCGGTCAGGCCCATGATGGCCAGGGTCTCCTTCGGGTAATTGAGGAACAGAAGCATGGTGCGGCCCCGCGGCTGGGGGTCTGCCTGGGCGGCCTGGAAACTGGCGCTTTCCTCCATGCTCCGGCGCATCCAGAAGACCACCACGGCCAGGGCCGCGCCGATCAGGAAGGGAATCCGCCAGCCCCAGGCGGAAAGCTGTTCCTTGTCGAGGGTCTGTTGCAGGATCACCAGCACCAGGGCCGCCATGAGCTGGCCCATGATCAGGGTCACATACTGGAAGCTGGACCAGAAGCCGCGCCGGGAGCGGCCGGCCATCTCGCTCATATAGGTGGCGCTGGCGCCATACTCCCCGCCGACCGAAAGGCCTTGCAGCAGCCTGGCCAGGACCAGGATGACCGCTGCGGCGCCGCCGATCTGGGCATGGCCCGGCGCCAGGGCGATGACCAGGGATCCGGCGCACATCATGGCGACCGACACGGTCAGGGCCGCCTTGCGACCGGCCCGGTCGGCATAGAGGCCCATGAGCCAGGCCCCGATCGGCCGGGCGCCAAAGCCCACGGCAAACACCACGGCGGTCTTCATGTACTGGGCGGTGGTGTCGCCGGCCGGAAAGAAGACCTTGGCGAAATAGATGGAGAAGGCCGAATAGGCGAACCAGTCATACCATTCGACCAGGTTGCCGGCCGATCCGCCCAGGATGGCCCGCAAGCGCTGGACCGGGGTCAGGCCAGGGGTGGTCAGATCCGTGGGACTCTGGCCGTCAGCCCCGGTTTCGGTTGCGCTCATGAAACAGTACCCCGCTGAACCCAAGGTTAGGCGAGCCCGCAGGTTGGCGAAAGAGGGGCCGTCGAATGAGGGCGTGAAGTCTGGCGGTCGTCCCTGGCCTGGGGCGAGGCGCTCAAATCCCGATCGTTTGCCGCAAAACCTCCGCGATCTGAGCGCATTCCGACGGCACTTGCGCTGTGTGAGATACAGCGTCACGGTTCCCGCACGGAACTCTGCTAGACCAAGACCTCAAAATGGGAGTCACGACGGGAATGGGCGCTTCTGGCCTGGCCATAAGGGGATCGCGCGGTCTGCTGCGGCAGATTCGCGAAGCCATGGCGGGCGAGGCGCCGGCCCAGATCAAGCTGGACATGGTGGTGCGGATCATCGCCCGGTCCATGGTGGCCGAGGTCTGCTCCCTCTATCTGCGCCGCGCGCCCGGTGATCTGGAACTGTTCGCGACCGAAGGCCTGGCCCGGGAGGCGGTGCATGTCACAAGGCTGAAGGCCGGCGAGGGGCTGGTTGGCGAAATCGTTCGCTATGGACGGCCGCTGAACCTGTCCGACGCGCCCAACCATCCGGCCTTTGCCTATCGGCCGGAGACGGGCGAGGACCCGTTCCACGCCTTTCTGGGCGTGCCGCTGCTGCGGGGCGGCCGGGCGATCGGGGTCCTGGTGGTCCAGAACAAGACCACCCGGACCTATAGCGACGAGGAGGTCGAGGACCTTCAGATCATCGCCATGGTCCTGGCCGAGCTGGTCGGGGCCGGCGGGCTGCTGGCCGAGGTCGAGCTCAAGGATGTCGAGATTGCGCCCCACAAGCCGGAACGGCTCAAGGGCGCCAAGTTTGCCGATGGCCTGGCCCTGGGCGTGGTGGTCCTGCATGAACAGCCCGTGGCGGTCGGCCATCTGCTGTCGGAAGACTCGGTGGCCGAGGAGCTTCGGCTGCAGACGGCGATCAGCGGCCTGCATCGCCAGATCGACCAGATGCTGGACGGCGAGGGCGGCCTGATCGGCGCCTCCTTCGAGGTGCTGGACACCTATCGGATGTTCGCCCATGACCGGGGCTGGAACCGCTCCCTCGAGGAGGCGGTGCGGTCCGGCCTGACGGCTGAAGCGGCGGTCGAGCGGGTGCGGTCGGAACACCGCGCACGGCTGGGACAGGCCCGGGACCCCTATCTGCGCGAACGTCTGCATGACCTGGAAGACCTGAACGACCGGCTGTTGCGCCATCTGGCCGGCGATGTCGGGGTGCGGCGGGAACTGCCGGAAAACGCCATCCTGATCGCCCGGAACCTGGGGCCGGCCGACCTGCTGGAATATGATCGCAACCGCCTCAAGGGCATCCTGCTGGAAGAGGGCTCGACGGCCAGCCATGCGGCGATTGTCGCCCGGGCGCTGGACATTCCCTGTGTCGGCCGGCTGTCCGGCCTGAGGGACCGGGTCTCCGAAGGCGATCCTGTCATCGTCGACGCCGAGACGGGCGAAGCCTTCCTTCGGCCCCGGCCAGACGTGATCAAGGCGATGAACGCACGGCTGGATGTCCGGACCCAGCGCAAGGCCGAGTTCGCCAAGCTGCGGGACACGCCGGCCTTTACCCGCGATGGAACCAAGATCACCCTGCTGATGAACGCCGGCCTGGCGGTGGATCTGGACATCCTGCGGGAGACCGGCGCCGAGGGGATCGGGCTGTTCCGCACCGAGTTCCAGTTCATGGTGGCCGAGGAACTGCCCAGGCTCGAGGCCCAGACCAGTCTCTATCAGAAGGTCTTCGAGGCGGCCAACGGCATGCCGGTCACCTTCCGGACCCTGGATCTCGGCGGCGACAAGCTGCTGCCCTATATGGAAGCCGAGCGGGAAGAGAACCCGGCCCTGGGCTGGCGCGCGGTGCGGATGGGACTGGACCGGCCCGCGCTGTTGCGGATGCAGATCCGGGCCCTGATCTGGGCGGCCAAGGGTCGGCCTTTGCGGATCATGTTCCCCCTGGTCGCCAATGTGGACGAGTTCCGGGCCGCCAGGGCCATGGTGGATCACGAGGTCGCCTGGGCCCAGCGCCGGGGCCGCCCGGCTCCGTCAAGGCTGGATGTCGGGGCGATGATCGAGGCGCCGTCCCTGATCTGGCATCTGGACGCCCTGCTGCCGATGACCGACTTTGTCAGCGTCGGGACCAATGATCTGATGCAGTATCTGTTTGCGGCAGATCGCGGCAATCCCAGGGTCGCGGACCGCTATGATCCCTTGTCGCCGCCGGCTCTGAGGGCCCTCAAGCAGATCCAGGTCGCCTGTGTCGAAACGGGAACGCCGGTCTCGGTCTGTGGCGAAATGGCGGGCCGGCCGCTCGAGGCCTTCGCCCTGACGGCTCTGGGCTTTGACAGACTGTCCATGCCGCCCGCCGGCATCGGTCCCGTCAAGCAGATGGTGCTTTCCTGCGACCGTGTCGCTGCCGCCAAGGGCGTAAATGCCTTGATCAAGGGCGCCGCAGGCACGGTTCGCAACGAGATCGAGACTTTGGCCCGAAAATTGTACGTCGCCGTCTGAGGATCATTCAGGCGGGGGTTAGCGCATTGAAATTCAGGCGAAATTTTGTTACCGTCAATTTATCGTTAAGGTTTCCCGCTAGAGGGAATACCCAAGGTGGACGGTTCGCCCCACAGGCGAGACCGCACATGTACGGTGAGTGGGGGTTGCCTGGTCATGGCGCTTGATATCGGTGGGGTTACGGCTTTGTACAGGACCGGTGAGTTCGACCCATCCGAGGCGCCGCGCAGCAGTGCGCCTGACCTTCTGGATGGTCCCGATCTGGGCTCGGCCCTGCGCACCGTGCGCGAATTTCATGGCGTTTCCCTGCAGGACCTGGCCGACGCCACCCGGATTCGCCAGACCTACCTTTCCGCCCTGGAAGCCATGCGGCTGGACGAGCTTCCTTCCCGGCCCTTTGCCGTTGGTTACGTCAGGGCCTATGCCCGTCACCTGGGCCTGGACGCAGAGGCCGCCGTCGAGCGGTTCCGGCAGGAATTCCCGGAACATGACGAAGGCCTGCGGGCGCCCATCGGCGTTCGCCGGGAACGCGATCCGCGCCTTGGCCTTATCCTCGCGTTCGGGGTTCTGATCGTCGCCGCCATCGTGCTCTGGAACATCGCCCAGCGCGGAATCACCGACAAGACGCCCCATGCGGCGGTGGCCCCTGTCGCTTCTGCGCCGGTCGCCCCCGCGGCGACACCCGAGGGCCCCCTGGCTGTCGGGGCGCCGCTGCCGCCGCCGGTGGAATCGACAACGCCCAATCTCTACGAAACCCCCGGCCTGCCGACGGGCGAAGATGGCGCGGCGCAGCCCTCGGACGTCGATGCCAAGGCGCTGGCTGCAGCCCAGGCTGTCGCCCTGTCCATGACGCCGGGAACGCCTTTCCGCGCCAAGGGCCAGATCTACGGCGCCGGCCAGTCACCGGCAGCAACGGTGCTCATCCAGGCACGCCGCAACGCCACCCTTGTTGTGCGCGGCCAGGATGGCTCGGTCTATTTCTCCAACGTTCTTCAGGCCGGCGAAGCCTATCGGGCCCCGCCCCTGAAGGGTGTGATCGTTGATGCTGATCCAACGGCCTTCGATGTCTTCGTGGCCGGCGGCTACAAGGGGCCGCTGACGGGACCGTCCAGCAGCCTGAGCGCCCTGGTGAACTGACCCGTTCCGGAACCCCGGGCGCGTCAGGCGGTCCGGGCTATCCAGTCCGGATAGCGGACCTCGACCGCACGCCCGTCCACCGAGAGGGCGCCGTCCAGCCGGTCGAGGCGCATAAGGGCAAGACCGCCTGAGCCATGGGTCGACAGGACTTCTCCGGCCCGCAGTTCGTCCTTTAGGACTTCCGCTCCGGTTTCAAGCGGACCTTCAAGGCCGGTGATGGGCAGCATGCGGCTCTTGATCTGACCCCGTCGCTTCATCCGGCTGGTGGTTTCCTGGCCGATGAAGCAGCCCTTCCTGAAGTCGATGGCGTTCAGCAGGTCCAGATTGGCCTCGATCGGGTAGGTGGCGTCTTCGCCGAAATCCGCCATGTCCGGGATTCCCAGGCCGGTCCTATGGATCTGGTAGTCCGCCGGATTGCCGAAAACCGCGCCTTCAGGCTGTTGAAGCCCATAGCCCCGCCGTCCCATGGCGGCTAGTCGGGGGTCCTGCATCCAGCTGCCTGTTTCATGGCAATCTCCCAGGAGAGCCAGGACGGGCCGGTCATCGATGGTGAAGGCGACCTTTGCTCTCAATCTGTAGAGGGTCAGACGACGGACCAGATCATCGCGACGGTCGGCCGCCACATCCAGCAGCACCCCGGATTCGGTTCCCAGGATGAACAGGTCCAGAATCAGGCGGCCCTGGGGTGTCAGCAGCGCAGCATAGCGAAGCTCACCCTGGGCCAGGCTGGCCACGTCCTGGGTGAGCAGTCCCTGGAGAAAGTCACGGCTGTCGGGGCCGTCGACCGACAGGAGGGCGCGGTCTGTCAGGGCCACAAAGCAGGGCGGTTTCGAAGCGGTCTCGGGCGAAGCAGCGTCCATTCCCCCATAAGTGGCTGCAAGGACGATGTTTCGCCAGAGGGAAGCAGTCTATGATCCCACAAATGGCTTCCCAGCCCTTCCCGATTCTGTTCATTGGCCCGGGCCGTATCGGTGACGCCGTGCTTGCGTCCGGCCTGATCCGCAAACTGGCGGACGAAATTCCCCGCGCCCGGTTAACCATCGCTGTCGGTCCTGCGGCCGCGCCTCTGTTTGCTGACGTGCCAGGCCTGGACAGCCTGATCGTCATGCAGAAGCAGAAGGGGTCCGGCCATTGGTTCAAGCTGTGGAACCAGGTCCGCCATACCCACTGGGGCCTGGTCGTCGATACAAGGGGCTCGGCGATCCACCGGTTTCTGCGCACCCGGCGACGGGCCATTCATCGCAAGGCGGGCGGCGAGCCGGTCCACAAGGTGATCGAGGCGGCGCGGCTGCTGAAACTTGAGGACGTTCCGCCGCCGCCGTTTCTCTATGTCTCGGACGAGCGGCAGGCGGCGGCGGATGCCCTTCTGGGCCAGGGCGGTCCGATCCTGGCCATGGGACCGGCTGCCAACTGGTTTGGCAAGACCTGGCCGCTGGACCGGTTCGCCAGCACGGCCAAGCGACTGATCTCGCCGGACGGACCCCTGGCCGGCGGACGGCTGGTCATCCTGGGTGGTCCTGAAGACGTTCGCTATGTCGATGAGCTTCGGCGGTCGCTGCCCCGTGACCAGTGTCTGGATCTGACCGGACAACTGGACCTGCTGAGCGTTCATGCTGTGCTCAAACGCGCCAGCCTCTTTGTCGGCAATGACAGCGGGCTCATGCATCTGGCGGCCGCGGCAGGCGTTCCCACGGTCGGCCTGTTCGGCCCTTCCGACGACCGGCTCTATGCGCCCTGGGGACCTCATGGCGTCGTGGTTCGCGGGCCCAGGACCTTCGAGCAGTTCCGAGATGTCGATCCGGGTCTGAACCAGACCATCGGCCATATGATGGACCTTCAGGTCGACACGGTGGTAGAGGCCGCGACGGCGCTGCTGAAGCGCTCCGAACCGGCGCAGAACGAGGCTCGACGCGATGCCCCAGACCTTTGACCTGATCGTTCGCGGCGGCGAGGTCGCCAATCATTCGGGCCGGGGACCGGCTGATGTGGGGGTGGTCGCCGGCAGGATCGCGGCGATCGGCGACCTGGGACAGGCCTCGGCCGGAGAGGTGTTCGATGCGACGGGCCTGACGGTCCTTCCGGGGGTGATCGACAGCCAGGTGCATTTCCGCGAGCCGGGCCTGGAATGGAAGGAAGACCTGCAGACCGGTGGTCGGGCCGCCGTGCTGGGCGGGGTCACCGCCGTGTTCGAGATGCCCAATACCGAGCCCACCACCACGGACCCGGACGCGCTGGCCGACAAGCTGGCCCGGGCCAGGGGGCGGATGGACTGCGATCACGCCTTCTATATGGGCGGCACCCATGAGAATGCGGCCTTCCTGGGCGAACTGGAGCGCCTGCCGGGCTGCTGCGGCATCAAGGTCTTCATGGGCGCCTCGACTGGCACCCTGCTGGTCGCCGATGACGAAGGGGTCGAGGCGGTGCTGCGCAGCATCAACCGCCGGGCCGCCTTCCACAGCGAGGACGAATACCGCCTGGCCGAGCGCCGGCCCCTGGCCCGGACCGGCGACTGGACCAGTCATCCGGAGGTCCGGGACGCCGAAAGCGCTATTCGGTCCACCGAGCGACTGGTGCGTCTGGCCCGGAAGGTCGGCAAGCGCATCCATGTCCTGCATGTGACGACTGCCGAAGAGATCGCCTTCCTGGCGCAGCACAAGGATGTCGCCTCGGTCGAGGTGACCCCCCAGCATCTGACCCTGGAAGGGCCCGAGGCCTATGAGCGGCTCAAGGGCCTGGCCCAGATGAACCCGCCCATCCGCGAGGCCCATCACCGGGCCGGCCTGTGGCGCGGCGTCGCCATGGGGGTGGCCGATGTGCTGGGCTCGGACCATGCGCCCCACACGCTTGAGGAAAAGGCCCGCCCCTATCCAGCCTCGCCCTCCGGCATGCCGGGGGTCCAGACCCTGGTGCCGGTGATGCTGAACCATGTCGCAGAAGGCCGGCTGACGCTGGAGCGGTTCATCGACCTGACCAGCCATGGCCAGCAGCGGGTCTTCGGCATCGCGGGCAAGGGCCGACTGGCGGAAGGCTATGACGCCGACCTGACCATCGTCGATCTCAAGGCCCGCCGCACCCTGCGCCATGAAGACATGGCGACCCGCAGCGGCTGGACGCCTTTTGACGGGCTGGAGGTCACCGGTTGGCCCATGGCGACCATCATCCGGGGCCGGGTCGTGATGCGGGATGACGAGGTGGTCGCGCCGGCGCTTGGCGAGCCGGTGCGGTTCCAGGAAACGCTCGCAGGATAGCCCTGAAAAGGTTCGGCCGCTGCCTCTGCGAGACGGTCGGCGCCGGCGATTCCCTGGCGCCGTCCCGGTAGCCCTGTGCTGGTCAGCGAACCTGGTCCCTGCGGGCCGTCCGGGATGAGGAGACATTGGAAGCCCAACCAACCCGTCATCCTGCCGCAGCGCAGCGGGGAGGCGCGACCCGCAAGGTTGGTTGCGAGGTTTGTCGCGTCGCAATCGGGCCCTGTCCCCTTGGGTTCCCGGACTGGAAGCGGTCAGGCCGCCGCTCGCTCCCGGGCCAGGGACGCCATGTCGATCACGAAGCGGTACTTCACGTCGGAGCGCTCCATCCGCTCATAGGCGTGGTTGATGTCCTGGATGTCGATGGTCTCGCAGTCCGGCAGCACGCCCTTTTCGGCGCAGAAATCCAGCATCTCCTGGGTCTCGGCGATGCCGCCGATGGGGGAGCCGCTGACCCGCCGCCGGCCGCCGAGCAACAGGCCGCTATGGAAGGGCGGCAGCTCGGCAATGGCCCCGACGATCACCAGACTGCCGTCGATGTCCAGCAGGGGCAGGTAGGGCTGAAGCCTGTGGGCCACCGGGATGGTGTCGATGATCAGGTCAAAACTGCTGGCCGAGGCCTTCATGGCGTCTCGCTCGCCGGACATCAGGACGCGGTGGGCGCCCAGGGCATGAGCGTCGTCCCGCTTGCCGGGCGAGCCGGTGATGACGGTGACATCGGCTCCCATGGCGACCCCCAGCTTGACCGCCATGTGACCAAGGCCGCCGAGCCCTGCGACCCCCAGCCGGGTCCCCGGTCCGGCGTTCCATTTGCGCAGGGGCGAATAGGTGGTGATGCCGGCGCAGAGCAGCGGGGCGGCGCGGGTGATGTCCAGGCCGTCCGGAACCTTCAGGACAAAGGCCTCCCGCACCACGATATGGTCGGTATAGCCGCCATAGGTGACCTCGCCGGTGATCCGGTCCTTGCCGTTATAGGTTCCGGTCGAGCGGTTGCGGCATAGCTGTTCCTCGCCCTTCAGGCACTGGTCGCAGGTCATGCAGCTGTCCACCAGACAGCCGACGGCGGCCATGTCGCCTTCCCTGAACTTGCGCACCTGCGGCCCGATGGCGGACACCCGTCCGACGATCTCGTGGCCCGGGCAGCAGGGATAGAGGGTGCCGCCCCAGTCATTGCGCGCCTGGTGCAGGTCCGAATGGCAGACGCCGCAATAGAGGATGTCGATCCGCACATCGTCCGGCCGCAGGGCGCGCCGCTCGAAGTGAAAGGCCGACAGGGGCGTCGAGGCGTCGCGGGCCGCGTATCCGATGGCGTTGGGCATGGGAACTTTCTGAAATTGGTCGGGATCGCTGACTGGAAGCGACAGTGTCGCAACCCCAGGCGCCGGACCGCAAGCCCTGGATCCCTTCGAAGGTCGGAACAGGTCCGAAGACATATTGAAAGTTCGCGGCGGTCAGCGCCCGAACGGCCCTTGTTCAGCGAGGACCTATGGCCCTCCGATGCCGGGCAGAACCTGCTGGCCCCACTGGACCCGGGTCCGACGCGCCACTTGGTTGAAGCTGCCCGCCTCTCCAGGGCCGCTCAGCAAACTCTGGCCCCCGCCGAGGACAAACTGTTGATGCTCCACATCCAGGCCCCACTTGCCCAACCCGCTCCTGTTCGGACATCATGAATTATGAGCATAGATCTCGAAATCGCCCGCGCCGCGACGCTTAAACCCATCGCGGAGATCGCCGCGTCGCATGGCGTTGCGGCTGATGAGTTGGAACCATACGGTCATCACATCGCCAAGCTCTCCCGGAAAGGCCTGGACCGGCTGGCCGGTCAGCCACAGGGACGACTTATCCTGGTCACGGCCATCAATCCGACGGCCGCGGGAGAAGGCAAGACCACCACCACCATCGGGTTGGCAGACGCGCTGAACCGGATCGGCAGAAAGACCGTGGTCGCCTTGCGCGAGCCGTCGCTGGGACCGGTGTTCGGCCGCAAGGGCGGGGCGACCGGAGGGGGATATGCCCAGGTCCTGCCGATGGACCGGATAAATCTGCATTTCACCGGCGATTTCCATGCGATCAGCGCGGCCCACAACCTGCTGGCCGCCATCGTCGACAACCAGCTCTACTGGGGCGGCGGAGCGGGGCTCGATCCGCGCAAGATCAGCTGGCGGCGCGTGGTGGACATGAACGACCGGGCCTTGCGCAAGATCGCGATCGCGCTGGGCGATGGCAAGAACGGGCCGACTCGCGAGACGGGATTCGACATCACCGTCGCCAGCGAGGTGATGGCCATTCTGTGCCTGGCCGACGGTTCGACCGACCTGATCGAACGGCTGGCGCGGATCGTGGTCGGGCGCAACATGGCGGGTCACAAGGTTACGGCAGGCGATCTGGAGGCGGCGGGCGCGATGGGCGCCCTGTTGGACGAGGCCATCCTGCCCAACATGGTTCAGACGATCGAAGGGACGCTGGCCTTTGTTCACGGCGGCCCGTTCGCCAATATCGCACATGGTTGCAACTCGGTGATCGCCACGAAGGCCGCCCTGCGCCTTGGGGAGTTCGCAGTTTCGGAGGCCGGATTCGGCGCGGACCTCGGCGCCGAGAAATTCCTCAACATCAAATGCCGGTCGAGCGGCCTGGCGCCCTCGGCGGCGGTGGTCGTGGCCACGGTCAGGGCGCTGAAGCTGCAGGGCGGCGTGCCGAAGGATGGCCTGGCGCCCGAAAACGTCGCTGCGGTGGAGGCCGGCTTCGCCAATCTGGCGCGCCATATCGAGAACCTGCAAGGATTCGGATTGCCGGTCGTGGTGGCGATCAACAGCTTCACCGGCGACGCGCCGGCGGAACAGGCTGCAATCGTTCGGATGTGCGCGAACCTGCGGGTCGAGGCCCATGTCTGCACCCACTGGGCGGACGGCGGGGCGGGCGCGGAATCCCTGGCGAAGGCGGTGGCGGCCGTGTCGGACGCGCAGCACGACCCCGTGGGCGCGTTGAGTTTCACCTATCCGCTGGAGATGCCCCTGGCCGACAAGATACGGACGGTGGCGCAAACCATCTATCGCGCCGCCGATGTGAATTTCTCGCGCGCAGCGACTCGAGACCTTGAACGTTTCGAGGCCGAGGGGGCGGGTCACCTGCCGGTCTGCATGGCGCGCACGCCCTATTCGTTCAGCGCCGACGAGACGGTGTTCGGCGCGCCCTCCGGTTTTGTCTTGCCCGTGGAGGAGGTGCGGCTGTCGGCGGGCGCGGGGTTCGTCGTCGCCCTGTGCGGGGCCGTCAACACCATGCCGGGTCTGCCGCGCGTACCGGCCGCAAACCACATCGGGCTGGACGCCGGCGGCAGAATTTTCGGACTTAGCTAGATGTTGACGCTGTGGAGGTTGTTCACGCGAGAGGTGTGAAGCGCCTGGGTGATTCAGCGCGTGCGTTCCTGCGCGCTGCTTCTCGCGCACCGGGGCCTCAATGTCCGCTTTGGGTCCAGGTCGTGTAAAAAGCGCAGCCGACCCGATCTGCCGCGCAATGATTTACCCGCAACGGGCACTCGAGAATACAATGCCGCTAGACGCCATCGCTTCACCGTCCCGGAGCGGTGGACTGTGGCGCGAGTTTCTGGTCGCGGCGCGTTTTTACACAGCCTCGGTGGTTTCTGCCCGTTGAGTTCGGTGCGCAAGGCGGACTTTGGGGATTTGTCGGCCCTGTGCGACCTGCGGGACTCAAAAGTCAGATTTTGGCCACTGGCCTGGCTGTCGAATCCGCCGCCCTTCGCCCGTCTATGCTACAGACGCCGCATTGGGCGTGCGTTGGACTGATGAAGGCGTTGGCGATGCAATACATGCTTCTGATCTATGAGCCGGAAAAAGCCTATGAGAGCGAGGCCGGCCAGGCGTCCCTGATGGAGATCGTGGGCAAGCACATGGCCCTGTCCGCCCGCATGCGGGACGCCGGGGTGATGGTTTCCGGCGACGGGCTTCAGGGCGCCGCCACGGCCACGACCGTGGTCACGGGGGCCGGGGGCGTCCAGACCCTGCATGACGGGCCGTTTGCCGAGACCCGCGAGCAGCTGGGCGGCTATTACCTGGTGCAGGTCGAGTCCCTGGACGAGGCCCTGGTCTGGGCCCGGCAGATCCCCGTCATCGAGGGCGGCAAGGTCGAGGTCCGGCCCGTGATGGTCTACTAGCAACCATGGAGGGGCGGCTGATCGAGGCGGCGCGAGGCCGCGTGGTCGCCGCCCTGGCCGCCCGGTTCCGCAACCTGGATCTGGCAGAAGAGGCTTTTTCCGAGGCGGCGGCCAGCGCGGTCGCGGCCTGGCGCCGAGAGTTTCCGGACGATCCGGCCGGCTGGCTGTGGCGGACCGCCTATCGCAAGGCCCTCGACGCCCTGGCCCGGGCCGAGACCCGGCGAAAGGCGATCCATGACGCGCCGCCGCCCCAGCCAACGCCGGAAGACATTCTGCTGGATTCCGACCAGCCTATTCCGGACGAGCGGCTGCGGCTGATCTTCGTCTGCTGTCATCCGGCCCTGGCGCCCGACGCCCGGATCGCCCTGACCCTGAAGGTGGTCTGCGGCCTGTCCGTGGATCGCCTGGCCCGCGCCTTTCTGGTCAGTCGGCCGACCATGCTGCAGCGGATCACCAGGGCCAAGGCCAAGATCGCCTCTGCGGGGGCCATCTTCGAGATTCCCGATCGGGAGGCCTGGCCAGAGCGGGTGGGGGCGGTCCTGGCGACCCTCGAGGTCGCCTATGCCCAGGCCCATGAGGACGCCGCCCTGGCCGGGGATGGGGCGGGGTTTGCGGCCGAGGTGCTGCGGCTGTCAGGCCTGATGGTCCAGCTGATGCCGTTCGAGCCGGAAGTCCTGGCCCTGGCGGCGCTCGTCCGGTTTGCGGAGGCCCGGCGGCCGGCCCGGCTGGATGAGGCGGGGGCCATGGTCCCCGTCGCCCTGCAGGCGCCGCATCTATGGCGCGGCGACCGGATTGCGGAAGGGGCGACCCTGCTGGACCGGGCGGCGGACATGAACAGCCCGGGTCCGCTTCAGGTCCTGGCAGCCATCCATGGCGCGCATCTGTCCCGGCAGGAAACCGGCGTCACGCCCTGGGGCGACATCGTGCGGCTCTATGACGCCCTGCGGCTGATGCGGCCCGGGCCCGTCACCGAGGTCAATCGGGCCGTGGCCGTGGCCGAGGCCTTCGGGCCGGAGGAGGGGCTTCGCGCCTTCAACGCCATCGCGCCCGAAGGCCTTGCCGGCTGGCTGCCCTGGCAGGCGACCCGCGCCTGGCTGCTGGACCAGACCGGCCAGAGGCTGGCGGCGGCATCGGCCTATGAAGCCGCCCTGGCGCTCAACCCGCCCCAGGCCGAGCGTTTCTATCTCGAACGACAGAAGGCGCGCCTGCAGAGCGGCTGATCCAGCGGCCGACTGCCGGCTTTCCCATCCGGCGGCCGCTGTGGCATACCGGCGGCATGGACGGCAGCCAGACCCTCGCACCCTTTCGTGACGCCCGCTACGCGCCCCGGCGCCTGGAGGTCGAACAGCGACTGGACGGAACCACCGTCCTGACCAACCCGACCGGCTATTCGGACCGGTTCCAGACTACCTGGGCCCCCCTCGATCATTGGGCGGCCGAGGCGCCGGACCGGGTCTGGCTGGCCGAACGGGACGGCGAGGGCTGGCGGACCCTCACCTATGGCGAGGCGCGGCGGAAGGTGGCGGCCCTGGCCGGCGCCCTGACGGCCATGAACCTGGGCGCAGAACAGGTCATGCTGATCCTGGCCCGCAACGGCATCGACCATGCCCTGATCAGCTATGGCGCCATGGCCATCGGCCTGGCGATTGCGCCGGTCTCGCCCCAGTATGGCCTGAAGGGCGCCGACCTGTCGCGGCTGGCCTTTGCCTGCGGGGTCCTGAAACCCGCCCTGGTCTATACCGATGACGCCGCCGCCTTCGAGGGCGCCTTGGAGGCGGAGTTCCTGGCCGGCCTGCCGGTCATCGCCAGCATGAATGCCGGCGACCGTTGCATGGACTTCGAAGACCTGCTGGCCAGTCCGCCGGCCGACTTCACGGCCAGGCCGGAAGACACGGCCAAGCTGCTGCTGACCAGCGGCTCGACCGGTCGGCCCAAGGCGGTGATCGGGACCCACCGCAACATCGCCCTGAACGGCGCCCAGATCGCCGCCTGTTTCGACGATCCCGATCCGCCCGTGGTGGTCAATGCCGCCCCCTGGAGCCACAGCCTGGGGGCCAACGCCATCCTGCACATGGTGCTGCACCGGGGCGGGACCCTCTATATCGACGCCGGACAGCCCGTGGCCGGTCGGTTCGAGGAGACGCTGCGCAACCTGCGCGAGGTCGCGCCGACCTATCACAACATGGTCCCGGCCGGCTGGGCCCTGTTCGCCAATGCCCTGGAGAAGGAGCCGGACCTGGCCCGGACCTTCTTTTCGCGGGTCCGGGTCCTGCAATATGGCGGCGCCTCCTTGGCCCAGTCGATCCTGGACCGCATCCAGGCCGTGGCCGTGGCCACGATCGGCGAGCGGGTCACCTTCGCCACGGGCTACGGCTCGACGGAGACCGGACCGACGGCCTGCAACATCCACTGGCTGAATGCGCGGTCGGGCATGTGCGGCCTGCCGGTGCCCGGCACCTCGGCCAAGCTGGTGCCGGTCGGCGAGAAGCACGAGATCCGGGTCAAGGGACCGCAGATGTCCCCCGGCTATCTGGGCGAGCCCGAACTGTCGGCAGCCGCCTTCGACGAGGAGGGCTATTACCGCCTGGGCGACGCGGCCCGGCTGGTTGATGAGGCTGATCCCTCTGCGGGCCTGGTCTTCGACGGCCGGCTGGTCGAGAATTTCAAGCTGGCCAGTGGCACCTTCGTCGCCGCCGGCGCCCTGCGGGTCGCCGCCGTCTCCGCCATCGGCGGGGCGGTGTCGGACGCCGTGGTCTGCGGGGAGGGCGAGGAGGGCGTCGGGCTGATGCTGTTCCTCGATCCTGGCTACTGCGCCCGGGTCGGCGACATGGCGGCGGTCCGGACGGCGATCGCCGAGGGGCTTGGCCGGATGAACGCGGCGGCCAGGGGCGGCGGCGGAAGGATCTGGCGGGCCATCATCCTGGAGGGCGCCCCCGATGCGGCCAGCGGCGAACTGACCGACAAGGGCTATATCAACCAGGCCCTGGCCCGGTCACGGCGCCCGGTCGAGCTGACACGGCTGTTTGCCGCGCAGCCCGATGCCGGGGTCATGACCTTTTGAAATAGAGAGGTCTGTTACAGCCCCTTGGCGGGGGTGATCAGGTACTTTTCGCCTGTGGCCCTGCGGTTATAGACGGCGATGGCCTCGGCGCTCAGGGCCTCGGCCAGGGAGATCTCGGCCGCGTAATGGCTGGCGAAGGTGGTCTTCAGCTCGGCGGCGACCCGGTCCCGCAGCTTCTGGCCCGCCGCCGGCCCGATCTTCATCAGGAAGGGCGTCAGCAGCCAGCCGCCGATGCCCCAGATCATACCGAAGGCGCGGTTCAGCTCGGTCGGAGCCATGTCGAGGCCGCCATAGATATAGACCTGCTTGTGCACCGAGGAGCCGTAGCGGCTGTAGACAGCGGCGGTCTTGTTGGCGGCGATCTCCATGCAGGTCAGGATCTGGCCGGCCAGCTTGCCGCCGCCGATGGCGTCGAAGGCCAGGGTGGCGCCGGTGGCGACCAGGGCCTCGGTCAGGTCATTCAGGAAGGTCGGGGCGCTGGAATCGCAGATGTACCTGGCGCCGATGCCGCGAAGAATGGCTGCCTGTTCCTCATTGCGGACGATGTTCACCAGGTCGATGCCGTCCTTGATGCAGATCTTGTTGAGCATCTGGCCGAGGTTGGAGGCGGCGGCGGTGTGGACCAGGGCCTTGTGACCCTCCATCCGCATGGTCTCGGTCATGCCAAGGGCGGTCAGCGGATTGACAAAGCAAGAGGCGCCTTCGGCCGCCGTCGCATCAGCCGGCAGGACCAGGCAACTGGCCACCGGCAGGGTGCGATACTGGCCGTACATGGCGCCGCCCAGGACGGCGACCTTCTTGCCCAGCAGGGCCTGGGCCGCCTCCGAAGTTCCGGCGGAGATCACGGTGCCGGCGCCTTCATTGCCGACCGGCATGGATTCATCGACCCGGGCCGCCATGGCCCGCATGGCCGGGGCCGGCATGGGGGCGGTGACCACCGGGCGGGCGGCCGTGCCGCTGTAGACGGCGGCGGACATGTCGGCCGGACCCAGCAGCAGACCCAGGTCCGACGGATTGATCGGCGAGGCCTCGATCAGGACCAGGACCTCGTCCGGACCGGGGGCGACGACAGGGACCTCGGCCAGGGACAGTTCCAGTTCGCCGCTGCTCTTGAGCAGGGAGCGCAGCTGCAGGCCGGATGTGGGGATGGATGTCGACACGGATGCGTTTCCTCGGGTTGTCTTGTTGGCGACCGGCTTAGCCCTGCGGGGCCTGCGGGTCCAGCTTCAGGGTCGGGCTCTGCCGGCTGGCCAGCTTTCGGCTCACGCCCAGACAGATCAGAAGCTGGCCGCCGAAATACAAACCCCAGACCCCGTAACCCGCCCAGCCGGCGCCAGACAGGGGGCCCAGGCGGGCGAAGATCAGCAGGTCGGACAGCACGAACATCACGGCCCCGAGCCCCACCACGAACCTTGGAAACCGGCTGGTCCAGGCGGCGGCGGCCATCAGGGACAGCACCGCCGCATAGAAGGCGATCCCCGGCGCGCCGGCGCGGTCTGCAGGAAGCAGCCAGGCGATGATCACCGTCGCCGGGACCAGCACCAGGGCCAGCAGGGCCTGGCTGCGGGTCAGGCGGGGTCTGCGGTTGCGCAGATAGAGGGTGATGGCGAACAGGTGCCCGATCAGGAACGCGACAGCGCCGACGATCAGTCCGGCCAGGTTCAGCAGCACGTCACCGAGCGCGCCGAAAGCCATAACCGCCGCCAGAAGCCAGCCATCGCCGGTCCTGGCCCGAAGCGCCGCATAGACCGCCAGCAAACCGACGCCGGACCCCTTCCAGGCCACCTCGACCAGGGGGGACAGGTCCAGCGGTCCGGCAGCCAGATAGCTGACCCCGCCAACGATGGCGGCGATGAGCACCGCGGTTGTGACTCTGTTTTCAGCCATGACATCCCCCGTCCCGGCGACAATACAGGGTTTTTCGTCTCGGTGTTCCCACATGACCGGTCACCCCACGGCATTTCCCTGAGCTTCGAATTGCGGCATTAGGGCCCCAAGCGGAACGGAGAAATCCCATGAACGGCGCCGACGCCCTGATCACCACCCTGTGCGACAATGGCGTCGAAGCCTGTTTCGCCAATCCAGGCACCAGCGAGATGCAGTTCGTCACGGCCCTGGACCGGGAGCCGCGCATGCGCAGCGTGCTCTGCCTGTTCGAGGGCGTGGCGACCGGGGCCGCCGATGGCTATGGCCGCATCGCCGGAAAGCCCGCCTGCACCCTGCTGCATCTGGGGGCCGGCTACGCCAATGGCGGCGCCAACCTGCACAATGCCAGGCGCGCTGCGACCCCGGTGGTCAATGTGATTGGCGACCATGCCACCTATCACCGCCAGTATGACGCCCCGCTCAATTCCGACATTGCCGGCTGGGCCGCGCCCAACAGCCTCTGGGTCAAGTCGGCCGAAAGCCCGGATGAGGTCGGCCCCCTGGCCGCCGAGGCGGTCCAGGCCAGCTTTGGCGCTGCCCCAGGGGTGGGGGGTGGCTGCGCCAGCCTGATCCTGCCGGCCGACAGCGCCTGGCTGGAAACCACGGTACAGGGGCCGGTCCTGTCTCCCAGGCCCCGCGTGCAGGTGGGCGCCGACGTAGCCGCCGCCATGGCCGCCCGCATCAGGGCGGCGAAGAAGCCGGTCGTGCTGATGGGCGGCAGCTGCTGCGGGGAGGCCGGGGTCACCGCCGCCAGCCGGCTGGCCGCCGCCGGGGTGCGGGTCATGACCGACACCTTTGTCGCCCGCATGTCCCGGGGCGCCGGCCGGTTTGCGCCGGACCGGATGCTGTATTTCGGCGAGATGGCCATGGCCGACCTGGAGGGGGTCGATCTGATGGTGCTGGTCGAGACCACCACCCCCGTCGCCTTCTTCGCCTATCCGGACCGGCCCAGCGTCCTGGTGCCGGAAGGCTGCGAAGAGGCCAGTCTCTGCGGCCGCGACGCCGACGGCCCCGCCGCCCTTCATGCCCTGGCCGATGCGCTGGGCGCCCCGGCCCAGGGCGGGGTGGAGGACCTGGCCCTGCCGGCCGCGCCGTCCGGGCGGCTGGACCCCTACAGCATCGGGGCCGCCATCTGCCGGCATATGCCGGCCGGGACCATCATTTCCGACGACGCCGTGACCGCCGGCCTGCCGGTCTATAGCTCGACCAGGACCGCGCGGTCCCATGAGTGGCTGATGCTGACCGGCGGGGCCATCGGCCAGGGCATTCCGGTGGCGGTCGGGGCGGCGGTGGCGGCGCCCCATGCCAAGGTGCTGAGCCTGAATGGCGACGGGGCGGCCATGTACACCGTCCAGGGCCTGTGGACCATCGCCCGGGAAAACCTCGACGTGACCACCGTGGTCTTCGCCAACCACGCCTACCGGATCCTGACCATCGAGCTTGGCCGCACCGGCGCCGGCAATCCCGGCCCGGCGGCGAAGAAGCTGCTGGACCTGGGCAGCCCCCGCATCGACTGGCTGCAGATCGCCGGCGGCCTGGGCATCCAGGCCGAGCGGGTCTCGACCGCCGAAGCCTTCGACGAAGCCTTCGAGCGCGCCATGGCCCAGACGGGGCCGCGCTTCATCGAGGCGGCGCTGTAGGGAGGTGGATTGTAGAATCCTTCTCCCCTCGAGGGAGAAGGTGGCCCGCGCAGCGGGTCGGTTGAGGGGGTCTGTCCGAGCTTCCCCTGCTGAAAGTTATTCAGAATCGAACCCCACCGCCGGCGCGGCCCCTCATCCGTCGGCTGCGCCGACACCTTCTCCCTCGAGGGGAGAAGGGGTTGATATGTTTTCTGGGTTGTGAGTTGTTCTTGATATGTCCCGTCCCGGCCTGCGCGAATTTGCCCGCCAGATGCGCCGTCAACCGACTCATTGCGAGGCGCGGCTTTGGGAGCGGTTGCGGGGGCGGCAGTTCGAGGGGTTGAAGTTTCGGCGGCAGGCGCCGATCGGCCGGTATATCGTGGACTTCTTCTGCGCCGAGCAGGGGTTGATCCTCGAAGCGGACGGGCCGACCCATGAGGACAGCCAGCGCGACCAGGTCCGCGACGCCTGGCTGGCCGACAGGGGCTATCGCCTGCTGAGGTTTCGCAATGAGCAGATCGCCATGAACCTGGACCAGGTGCTCGACATAATCCGCAATCACATCATCGGCCCTACAGCCTGAAATCCTTCTCCCTCGAGGGAGAAGCTGGCCCGCGCAGCGGGTCGGTTGAGGGAGTCTGTCCGCGCGGCCGGCGTTGAGTGGGTTTCGGGATCAATTCTTACCGCCGGCGCTGCCCTCATCCGTCGGCTGCGCCGACACCTTCTCCCCGAGGGGAGAAGGATTCCGCTCTACTTCCGCTTCTTGAAGCCGCTCTTGCCGGGGGGTGGGCCCTTGAAGGGTGGGGGGCGGCTGTTGGAGACCGCCTTGCGGGGGCCGCCGGGGCCGCCTCGGGGCTTGATGGCCGCAGGGGCCGGGCGCTCATCGCGCTGGCTGGGGGCGCCGGCTGGCTCGATCTTGACGTCGTCGCGGACGGTGGCCCGCACGGCCTCGGCAAAGCGCACGGCCGCCTCGGTGGTGATCTCGAACTTGGTCTCGCCGTCGAAGATGCGGATCGCGCCGACATCCTTCTTGGTCACGTGACCCAGGCGACAGATCATCGGCAGCAGCCATTTGGGGTCGGCGTTGTTGCGCCGTCCGACATTGAGCCGGAACCAGATGCCGCCGCCCTCGGTCGGGCCATCATCCCGTCCATAGCTTTCCTGGGGACGCTCCCGGGGCGCCCGGACCGGGCGTTCACGGAGTTCGCCGGCCTGGCGCGGGCCCTTGGCCGGACGGGGGTCGGCGCCGCGACCGTCGTCATAGAGTTCTTCCGGCTCAGGCATCTTGGCGCGCTGCAGGCGGATGAAGGCCGCCGCGATCTCCTCGGACGACTTCTGTTCCAGCAGAAGCCTGCCCAGGGCCATGTCGTCCTCGGTGGGGGCTTCGGTCCCCATGGCGGTTTCCAGGAGGCGGGTGCGGTCGCGCTCGCGGATCTCCTCGGCCCCGGGCGGGCCGCTCCAGCCGGCATCGATATTGGCCGAACTGAACAGCATCTCGGCCTTGCGGCGGCGGGTATAGGGAACCACCACCACCGAGGTGCCCTTGCGCCCGGCCCGGCCGGTCCGGCCGCTGCGGTGGAGCAGGGTTGCCTTGTTCTGGGGCAGGTCGGCATGGATCACCAGGCCGAGGTCGGGCAGGTCCAGTCCGCGGGCCGCCACGTCGGTGGCGACACAGACCCGGGCATGGCCGTCGCGCAGGGCCTGCAGGGCGTCGGACCGCTCCCGCTGGCTCAGTTCGCCCGACAGCCCGACCACGGCAAAGCCCCGCTCGCGCAGGGAGGCATGCAGGTGCCGCACCGCCTCGCGGGTATGGCAGAAGACCAGGGCGCCGGGGCTTTCGAAATAGCGGAGCAGGTTGACCACCGCATGCTCGACCTCGTTGGGCGCCACCCGGACGGCGCGGTAGTCGATATCGCCGTGCGGCTGGTCCTTGGTGGTGGTGTCGATCCGCAGGGCGTCCTTCTGGAAGCTGCGGGCCAGGGTGGCGATTTCCCGGGCGATGGTGGCCGAAAACAGGAGGGTGCGACGCTCGGGCGGGGCGGCGCCGAGGATGAACTCCAGGTCTTCGCGGAAGCCCAGGTCCAGCATCTCGTCGGCCTCGTCCAGCACCACCACCCGGATGGCGGACAGGTCCAGGGCGCCGCGCTCCAGATGGTCGCGCAGGCGGCCCGGCGTGCCGACCACGATATGGGCGCCGACATTCAGGGCGCGGGCCTCGCTGCGGGCGTCCATGCCGCCGACGCAGGACAGCATGCGGGCGCCGGTCTTTTCATAGAGCCAGGTCAGTTCGCGGTTGACCTGGATGGCCAGTTCCCGGGTCGGGGCGATGATCAGGGCCAGGGGCGTATTGGCCCGGCCAAACCGCGGCTCGTCCCCCAGCAGGGTCGAGGCCATGGCGATGCCGAAGGCGACGGTCTTGCCAGACCCCGTCTGGGCCGAGACCAGAAGGTCCTGTTCGTCGGGGGCATCCAGCACAGCCGCCTGGACCGGGGTGGGGGATTCATAGCCGCGCTCGGCGAGCGCTGCATCAAGGGCAGGATGGCTTGGAGGGAAGGTCATGGTCATTTCATTGTGCAGCGCACAACGGCGCAAGGCGGGGCTGGTACGCCATCCGGAGGCGAAAGGCCAGCCCTGCTGAGAGTCGGTGGGGCTGGGTGTGTCAAGCATCACCCCAAAAAGGCTCCGTCACCCCGGCCGGAGCGCAGCGCAGAGCCGGGGCCCAGGGTGGCGGGGCAGGCAATTGGCAGCGGCGATAGCAATGTCTGTGGCTCTGGATCCCGGATCGTCCCTTCGGGCCGTCCGGGATTGTCTGTTGAGTTTCGGCTAGGAAAGTAACGCCGGTGAAGCGGGTTGCCGGTCGGCCGACCGGCAACCCGTCATCCATTGCCA